>Ga0214164_1000216_pt1 | contig 39984 bp, 37 predicted proteins | sample TroBogepilimnion_13_FD_153003 | JGI IMG/M metagenome (GOLD analysis project Ga0214164, IMG submission 153003) | Freshwater microbial communities from Trout Bog Lake, WI - Practice 03JUN2009 epilimnion v4 | ecosystem: Environmental > Aquatic > Freshwater > Lake > Epilimnion/Euphotic zone ... | reverse complement strand
CCCCCAGGGAATTACCGTGGCCGAGTACGTAACACTCGGAAGAGCGAAGAAGGATGGCTGGGGTAATGAGAGCGTCAAGAGTCGGGCCCTCATTGCTGAGATTTTAGAACTTACCCATCTCTACGGGATGCATAAACAACTTGTCTCACACCTATCAGGTGGCGAAATGCAAAGAACCCTGATCGCCCGTGCCCTGGCACAGGAACCTGAACTCATCCTTCTGGATGAACCAACGAGCGCGCTCGATCTCCATCATCAGATTGAAGTTCTCAACAACTTACAATTTTTGCAAGAACGTGGAGTAACGATCGTCTCGACGATGCATGACATCACTCTTGCCGCCATGTATGCCGAACGAATCATTGTGATGCAGTCAGGTCGTGTACTGGCGGAAGGTGATGCGCAAGAGATCATCCACTCGGCTGAACTACGCAAGGCCTTCGATGACCGTATCAATGTTTTCACTCTCGACTCTGGTCGACCTGTGATCGTTGCTAAGAAAGATGGAAAATAGTTTTACCGAACGTGAGACTCGACAAAGGGCGCCTTCACGACCTCAACCTCGCTCACACGGCCGCGAACGTCAATCTGTAGTCGATCACCGATCTTCACGGTTGGATCGAGTAGAGCAAGTCCGATACCGACTTTAAGAGATGGTGAGAAAGTTCCGCTCGTCACTACTCCTACTTGATTGCCATTGCGAAGAACCGACATATCTGCGCGAGGAATTCCACGATCGAGCGATTTAATACCTTTTAACGAACGCTTGACGCCAGCCTCTTTCAGTTCTGCCAGTGCAGCCCGACCTTTAAATTTAGGCTTGGCGAGAACAACCGCCCAAGCAGCGCCAGCCTCAATCGCCGCGATATCAAGCGAAAGCTCATGGCCGTGGAGCGGATATCCCATCTCGGTACGCAGAGTATCTCGAGAGCCAAGTCCGCATACTCGACCATCAACCTTTGCAATCGCATCAACGAGAATCTTCCAGAGCGGGAGTGTCTGATCCCAGGTCGGTACTAATTCAAAACCATATTCACCGGTGTACCCAGTTCGGCAGATAATGACCGAGCCGAGTTCGTCATGCCCCGGAATTACTCCTTCACTAAATGCCATGTAATCAAAATCAACAGTGATTCCAAGCAAAGAGATTATCTGTTGAGAGAGTGGTCCTTGTAGAGCAAGCACACCGTAACCATGATGCGCATCAATAATCGTGACACCAGCTGGTGCCTCGGCCGCAAGGGTGCGAACAACTTCTGCACAGTTGGATGCATTAGGAATGAGGAATAGATCTTCCGCACTTCGTCGATAGACAATGAGGTCATCGATCACACCACCTTGATCATTACAGATCAGGTTGTATTGAGCGCTGCCATCTTCAATTCGATTGAGATCATTGGTTAACATCGAGTTGAGGTATTCCAGGGAGCCAGAACCTCTGACCTGAATCTTTCCTAAGTGAGAGACGTCGAAGAGCCCTACCCGTTCGCGAACTGCAGTATGTTCGGCAATCACTCCACCTGGTGCACCGGCTGCAGTACCTGCCGGGTATTCAATGGGCATATCCCAGCCACCAAAATCGGCGAGCTTCGCGCCGGCATCTAGGTGCCATTGATAGAGCGGAGACTTCAATTCAGTCATGGCCTCAACCTAGCAAACAAGGTATTCGGGCGATACTTATGCGAGCGTTATCAAGCAAAAAGTCGAGCGCAGTGATTAGATAATGCAATGGCAACTTTGAAAAGCTCTCAAAAACTATCGTCTGAGATCGTGGTCCTCGGTTTGGCTTCGAAAGATGGAAAACTCGTCGTGGAGGTCGCAGATTCCGGTCTTTACGCAAAGACCTTCCTTCCAGCGTTAGAGGAAGTCGGTGCGACTGGATCGCGTGAAGAGATCATCAAAATACCGACCGACTCAGCGTCCCACCATCGATTGGTGATCTTCACTGGCTTGGGAGAGGCAGCAAAGAATTCAGAATATCCCCACGAGATCCTGCGCAGAGCGGCTGGAGCAGCTGTTCGCGCGCTCGCTGGGAAAACCAATGCAGATTTCGCCCTCCCTCACAAGAGTGTGCAGAACTTCGCTGCTATCGCTGAAGGAGTGGCGTTAGGTGCCTACTCATTCGATACCCATCGCGGTGCCTCAAAGGCGAGCCAGAAGAAACCACTTGGAACAGCGACAATCATCTCCCACCTAAGCGACGAATCATCGACCAAATCAACTGTGAGAAGAGCAATGCTCCTTGCAAAGTATGTTCATCTCGTTCGCGATCTCGTTAATACTCCGGCAAACCATCTCTCTCCTTCGATCTTTGTGACGAAGATGAAATCCATGGCCGCCGGCTTATCGGTCAAGATTGAAGTTCTCGATGAGAAGGCGTTAAAGACAAAAGGTTATGGCGGTATCTACTCCGTTGGTCAGGGTTCCGCGAATCCACCTCGGCTCCTTCATATCTCGTACTCCCCTGCAAAACCGAAGAAGCGATTCGCATTCGTTGGCAAAGGAATCACTTTCGATACCGGTGGCTACGCATTGAAACCAGCTGCAGGTATGGATGCAATGAAGACAGATATGGCCGGTGCTGCTTCAGTCATCGCCGCAACGTTGGCGATTGCCGAATTGAAACTTCCAGTCTCCGTCCATGCATATGCCTGTCTTGCTGAAAATATGATCAGCGAGAACGCAACTCGTCCTGGCGATGTCATTACAACTCTCAGCGGCAAGACGGTTGAAGTCCTGAATCCTGATGCCGAGGGTCGACTCGTGATGGCAGATGGCCTAACCCGGGCAGTTGCTGACGCCGAAAAATCTGGTGGCCTCGATGGCTTGATTGATGTCGCAACCCTTACCGGAGCTCAGATCATCGCCCTAGGTATCCGTACCGCCGGCTTGATGAGCAACAACGAAGCTTTCACCGAAGAATTCCTCAACGTTGCCAAATCCACTGGCGAACTCTTCTGGCCGATGCCGCTTCCCGAAGAGCTGCGCGCCACTCTCGATACTCCGGTGGCAGATATCGCCAATGTCGGGGATAAGAGTGGCGGAATGCTCGTCGCCGGCGTCTTTCTCAAAGAGTTCGTTCCGCCAACTACCCCATGGCTCCACTTGGATATTGCTGGACCGTCCTATACCGAGAAGACCGGGCATGGCTATAGCCCTGTCGGAGGAACTGGAATCACGGTCAGATCTCTCGTCGCCCTCGCTGAGTCGGCTGTATCACACCCGTAATTGAGACAGTGAGGGGCGGAAATCGCCCCTTCGTTTCGTGGCAGGATTAGCCTCATATCCCCTCGTCGATGAGGGGTAGTTTCGGTCGGTTGAGTTAGATGATTGAAGGGTTGGGCTGTGGCTGATTTTGATCTCGTGATTCTTGGTGGCGGTTCGGGTGGTTACGCGGCCGCGCTGCGTGGCGCACAACTTGGTTTATCAGTTGCGCTTATCGAGAAGGATAAAGTCGGAGGAACATGTCTGCACCGCGGATGTATCCCAACGAAAGCTCTCCTCCATGCCGGTGAAGTCGCAGATAGTTCACGTCACGCATCTGAATTTGGAGTAAATGCCCAATTCATCTCAATGGATATGAATGCAGTCAACGCATATAAAGATGGCGTCGTTTCAAAGTTGCATAAAGGACTGCAGGGTCTTATCAAATCTCGAAATGTCACCTACGTTGAGGGAACTGGCCGATTGGTCTCCCCTAATACGGTTCAAGTGAATGGTGAGAATTACACTGGCAAGAACATCATCCTTGCAACTGGTTCATATCCACGAACCCTTCCAGGACTAGAGATAGATGGCCGTCAGATTGTCACATCTGAAGAAGCGATGAAGTTCGACTATGTTCCAAAGAGCGTCATTGTTCTTGGTGGCGGAGTTATCGGATGTGAATTCGCATCAGTCTGGAATTCATTCGGTTCTGAGGTAACGATTGTTGAAGGGTTGCCACGATTGGTTGCTCTCGAAGATGAATCTTCAAGCAAGCAGCTCGAACGCGCCTTTCGTAAGCGCGGAATCAATTTTGTCACTGGTGTGAAGTTCGCTTCTGCGACGAAATCTGATGCTGGCGTCACTATCACTCTAGAAAATGGCACTACTCACACTGCCGATGTACTACTCGTAGCAGTCGGCCGTGGCCCTGTTACCTCAGGTATCGGCTATGAAGAACAAGGCATTGCGATGGATCGTGGTTACATCACGGTGGATGAGAAATGCCGTACCAGCGTTCCAGGTATCTGGGCGGTTGGCGACATCATCCCTACTCTTCAACTTGCTCACGTCGGTTTTGCTGAGGGAATCATGGTTGCCGAGGAGATTGCAGGACTCAACCCACGTGCCATTAATTACGACGGAATTCCAAAGGTTACATACTCTGAGCCTGAAGTTGCCTCTGTAGGCCTCTCAACTGCGGTCGCAAAGGAACGTGGTTACGACGTTGTTGAGTTGAGTTATGACCTTGCTGGTAATGGAAAGGCGAATATCCTCAAGACCGCTGGTTCGATCAAACTGGTCGCGCAGAAGGATGGGCCAATTCTCGGTATTCACATGGTTGGTTCACGTGTTGGTGAGTTACTCGCTGAAGCACAATTGATCTTCAACTGGGAGGCAGATGCCTCCGATGTTGCACAACATATTCACGCTCACCCAACTCTCTCAGAGGCGATGGGCGAAGCGCATATGGCACTTGCAGGCAAACCACTTCACGCACACGGGTAATAGGAGCAAATCGAGATGACTTTTTCAGTAACGATGCCAGCACTTGGTGAATCAGTAACCGAAGGAACAGTTACTCGCTGGCTCAAGAACGAAGGCGATATGGTCGCCATGGATGAGCCGCTACTCGAAGTTTCAACTGACAAAGTTGATACCGAGATCCCATCCCCTGCCGCTGGTATCTTGCAAAGTATCGTTGTTCCTGTTGATTCAACAGTTGCTGTTGGAGCAGAACTCGCGATCATTTCATCCGATGCATCGGCTCCTGCTGCACCTGTCGCTCCTGCTGCACCTGTCGCTCCTGCTGCGCCTGTTGCACCTGTCCAAGTAGAAGCACCAGTAGCACCAGCACCTGTGGCTACACCCGCTACTCAGGCTGCCGGTGTTGTTGTAACGATGCCCGCACTTGGTGAATCTGTTACTGAAGGAACTGTCACGCGTTGGCTCAAGGGAGTTGGCGATACCGTCGCTGTCGATGAGGCTCTCCTTGAAGTTTCAACCGACAAAGTTGATACCGAGATCCCATCCCCTGCCGCTGGAACAATCATCTCTATCGATGTCCCAGTTGATTCAACTGTTGCAGTTGGCGCTCGCCTTGCTCTTATCGGAGTAGCTGGTGCCGTTGCTGCGCCTGTAGTTGCCGCACCTGTCGCAACACCTGTTGCTCCTGTATCAGCACCTGTTGCTCCTGTATCAGCACCTGTTGCTCCTGTATCAGCATCTGCACCTGTAGCACCTGTTGCTAACACCGATGCATATGTCACTCCGATCGTCCGTAAATTGGCGGCTGAAAATGGCGTTGATCTCTCCCGCGTTCAGGGAACTGGAATCGGTGGACGTATCCGCAAGGAAGATATCTTGGCTGCAAAGCCAGCCCCTGTAGTTGCTGCACCAGCAGCCGCTGCAAGCGCGCCATCTGCTGCGAAGCCTGCTGCAGTTGCCGTGTCACCACTTCGCGGTACTACCGTCACCATGACACGTCTTCGCAAGGTCATTGCCGAGCGCATGGTCGAGTCACTACAGGTCGCCGCACAACTCACAACGGTCGTAGAAGTAGATGTTACGAAGATTGATCGTCTTCGCCAATCTGCAAAGGGTTCATTCGAGGCTCGTGAAGGTGTGAAGTTAACCTTCCTTCCATTCTTTGCCGTTGCAGTGTGTGAAGCGCTCAAGCAGCATCCGGTTTTGAATGCTTCTATCAATGGCGATCAAATCACTTATCACGGTGCAGAACATCTTGGAATCGCCGTCGATACAGAGCGCGGACTTCTTGTTCCAGTCATTCGCGATGCCGGCGATCTCAATATGGGTGGAGTTGCTCGCAAGATTTCTGATGTTGCAGCTCGCACACGAGATAACAAGATCACGCCAGATGAACTTGGTGGCGGAACATTTACCATCACAAATACCGGAAGCCGTGGTGCGCTCTTCGATACACCGATCATTAACCAACCTCAGGTTGCGATTCTTGGTCTCGGTTCAGTCGTGAAGCGTCCAATGGTCATGAAGGGCACTGATGGCGGAGAAACTATCGCTGTCCGCTCGATGGTCTACTTGGCACTCTCCTACGATCACCGCATCGTTGATGGTGCAGATGCCGCTCGCTTCTTGGTCACTCTCAAAGAGCGCCTCGAAGGTGGCAACTTCGAATCAGATCTAGGTCTCTAACCTCACGATGCCTACTTCACTTCAACGTGTGTCGATAACAGGCTCAACCGGTCTAATCGGTAGCGCTCTCGTCGGTCATCTCCGTAGTGAAGGCCATACCGTTCAACGTCTGGTGCGCCGCAAAGCTGCTGCTCCAGATGAGATCTCATGGGATCCAAAGAATGGCACCATTGATATTGCAGCACTAGAGGGCGTTGACGCGGTTATCCATCTCGCTGGTGCAAATGTTGGTGATCATCGCTGGACAAAAAAGTATCGTGCTGAAATTCTTAATTCTCGACTACTTGGAACAACGACGATTGCTCAAGCGGTCTCAACTGTAAAGCCAAAGGTCTTTATCTCTGGAAGCGCTATTGGCTACTACGGTGAGACTGGAAACCGCGCTGTAAACGAGAGCGATCGCGGTGGCGATGATTTTCTCGCTGCAGTGTGTCGCGAATGGGAAGCTGCAGCCGATCTCGCTGGCGATACCCGAACAGTAAAGATCCGTACCGGTTTAGTTTTAGAACCTACTGGTGGTGCACTTGGACGCATGTTGCCACTCTTCCGCTTTGGTCTCGGCGGGAAGATCGGATCTGGTAAGCAATGGTGGTCGTGGATCACTCTGCATGATGAGATTCGCGCAATCTGCCATCTCTTAGAGAGTGATGTATCAGGGCCGATTAATCTCACTTCTCCAAACCCAGTCACCAACCAAGAGTTCACCGCTGCTCTGGCTCGCGCACTTCATCGAACAGCGCTCTTCCCTGTCCCAGGTATTGCGCTTAAGACAGTTCTTGGTGGATTCTCAACAGAGATCCTTGGATCAAAGAAAGTTCTCCCGACTGCACTGACTGAGTCAGGATTTACCTTTGATTATCCGCACCTTGTGAACGCGCTCGAAGAGCTCGCTCAATAATTACGCGCGCAACTCTTCTTCCGCTCTCCATCGCTCCCTGCTGAGATGGGTAAGCACGATGGTCCCCGATAACAAAGAGACCGGGTTCAATCTCAAATTTTGAGTACAACGGCTTTCCCGATGGATGAACCGGCAGACTTTTCTTAATCTCGTATCGAGCAATCAACTCCCAGCGAGAGGTATCCGTCTTCCAGATCTTCGATAGCTCTCGACGAACTTCACTCTCGGAAGTGACCTGCAAAGTTGTTGAAGAGAAGAGTTGCTTGCCATGTGGGGCATAAGAAGGAACGCGATTGGAGATCGCAAAGGTGTTGATGACGTTACCCGTTGAACAAACCGTGAATCTGCCCGCACCACCGATGTGACTGTTTGAAACGTGATACCACGTCGTTGAGCTAATCATGGGTGTAACTTCCAAACTAGCAACCAATTGATTAGCAGTCACAGCATCCGTCGCAACGACGATATGTTCCGCGCTGTAACGAGCGTGGTCTGTTTGCACGATTCCACTCTCGATCGAATGGACAGTCTCTCCATAGTGGATATCGGCCACCGGGCGAGCGAGTGCATCTGAGAATGCCGAAACTCCACCATTGACAAATCCTGGTCGACCTTGAAGGAAACTCTTATAGATCTCCAAACGAATACGTGCTGAGACCTTCTTTGGCTCAGTGAGGAAGACACCGCGAAGAAATGGTGTGGAAAGGTCACTGAGTTTGTGCACGCCACCCGATATTCGGAAAGGAATTGCTCCATCAACCATAGGGGTGAAACGCAACTCATCGAGAATTCCCGACCGTTTGATATTGGGATAGCCACGGTTAATCACCTGAAAACCGTGATCGAGGGTGTAACCATCGATGATGTCACTCTTGACTCGACCTCCCGGTCGATCGCTTGATTCAATAACGAGTGTGGATAAACCTGCACTCTGCAATGAACGAGCTGCCGTTAACCCCGACAACCCAGCGCCGACAACAATGCAATCAAAGTCTGCGCTCATCGAATGGAAAGTTCTCGTGCCTGATCAATAATTGTTGCAACAGCAATGGCCTGACTCGTAGTCACTGGCCACTCCCCTTTACCTTGGAGGGCATCGTGAACCATGGAATAAAAGGTCGCATAATTGCCTGGCAATGACTCATATTCCTCTTGGGCATCCCCGCGGTAGAGCTCTGCTTTGCTGCGAGTATCTTCAACCCACACACCATCATGCGGACGCTTACCAGAGCGAAGAAGTGGCTCTTGTGGATCCAATTCGTTGATGACGATCGAGCCTCGATCACCGCTAAGACGAATACGTGGACCAGGTGCACCAATGATTGCGCTAGCTGAGAGGTAAGAATCCACACCGCTGTCATGCTTCAGCACCAGTACAACATCATCATCGGCATAACCGCGAATAGATCTGACCGATGCGTGGACCAATTCAGCCGGGCCAAAGAGATGAAGCGCAGTTGAGACGAGGTGTGGCTGAAGATCTAAGAGGTTGCCACCACCTTCAACCGTCGTAGAACGCTCACGCCATGATGTCGGATTCGGTTCCGGACGGAATCTCTCGAAGCGAGAATCAAATCGAAATATATTGCCCAGTATTCCTTGATCGAGGGCGCGCTTGAGAGTCAAAATATCGGAGTCCCACAAGCGATTGAAATATGTAGTAACCGGAACGCCTTCTTCGGTTGCGACGTTAATGATCGCAACTGTCTCTTCCAAAGTGCGGCCCATAGGTTTATCAATTACCACTGGCACCTTCGCGCGAAGTCCAGCAATCGCATCTGATGCGTGCGCGGTATTTGCACTCGCGACAACGAGCAGGTCTAATCCAAGTGCGATCAATTCGTCGATTGTCGACACAGCCATAGCATCAGGGAAATCTTCCTTGAGGTGTGCGATTCGGTCAGGATTACTTGTGACGGCACCGACAACCTCAAAGCCAACGGATGCCAAGAGGGCGCCATGAAAATAGCGCCCTGCTAAGCCATAACCTGAGATTCCTACTCGTAAACTCATGAGAGTTACTGTAGTTGGATCACGCCTCTTCTTGCTGCAACTTGGAAGGCCACCAAATCTTTGACCCGAACTGGTGAACCAGCGCAGGAACGAGAATCGAGCGAACCAACAAGGTGTCGAGCAGAACGCCAAAGGCGACCGAGAAGCCGATTTCCGCGAGGAAGACGAGCGGCAAAATACCAAGAACGGTGAAGGTCGCTGAAAGAACGATTCCAGCAGAGGTAATCACACCACCTGTCACAGTGACGCCCTTCGTCATTCCGGCTCGAGTACCCAACTTCTGCGCTTCTTCGCGAACGCGAGTCATCAAGAAGATGTTGTAATCGATTCCAAGTGCCACTAAGAAGATAAAGGCGAAGAGTGGGAAGCCACTATCTTCACCAGCAAAGTGGAAGATATGGTGGAAGACAAGTGCACACACGCCAAGTGTTGCCAAGTACGAGAGCACTACAGTGACAAGAAGCATGAGTGAGGCGAGAACGCTTCGAAGTAAGAGTCCAAGAATGATCGCAATGACGATCAACACAACCGGAATAATCACACTCTGGTCTCGAGTGGCTGCCTTCGCTGTGTCGTAATAGACCGCAGACGTGCCACCAACCAAGCTCGCTGGATCGATCGCATGTACTGCAGCACGGATACCAGGAATCATGTTCTTAGCTTCAGTGGAATCTGGAGTTGGCACTAAGGTCGCATTGAGAATAACGTGGCCATTAACAACCTTCGGAGTTGTACTCATTGGTCCATCCGTAGCAGGTACTACAGCTGCAACACCTGTCATTGACTTCAACTTCGCGGTAATCGCTGGAGCAGATGCCTCAGTTGTCCAAACTTCAGTTGGTTGTCCCTCTCCACCAGAGAAGTACTTAAGTGCAAGGTTCTGCGCTTTCACGGAATCAGGAACCTTTGTGAAGCCCTGTGCTGTTGAGATTCCACTCGCATGAAGCGTTGTCGCAAAGCCTGCAAAGATAACGAGAAGAAGTCCAGTCGCAGCCCAGTACTGGCGAGGCTTTCGAGCCGTTGCATTCGCAACCTTTGACCAAAGACCTGAGAGCTTCTCATCTTCAGATCCAAACTTTGGAATCCGAGGCCAGAAGACCCAGCGGCCGAAGAGAACAAGCACTGCTGGAAGCAGGGTCATAATTGTGATGACGGCGCAAGCGATACCCACTGCACCGACTGGACCTAGTCCACGGTTATTAGAGAGGCTCGCGAGGAGGAGCAAAAGGAGCGAGATCGCAACAGTTGAACCTGATGCAACGATTGGCTCGACAACTCCGCGCCAGGCGTTCTTCATCGCATCAAAACGAGATTCTTCATGGTGAAGTTCTTCGCGATAACGCGCAATCAAGAGAAGTGCATAGTCGGTTGCGGCACCTAATACGAGAACTGAGAGAATTCCCTGCGATGCACCATCGAGTGCGATGATGTTGTGCTTCGCAAGTTCATAGACCACAGCTCCGGCAAAGCTGAGTGCAATTCCAGCTGAGAAGAGAGGCAAGATCCACAAGACTGGAGAGCGATATACGACAATGAGAATGATTGCCACAACAAGACCTGTGGTGAGCAAGAGACTTGAATCAAGTGAGCCGAATGCGCCGAAAAGATCAGAGAGAATCGCGGCGATACCTGTTACATGTGAAGTAAGGCCGCTCTTCGCAGCGAACTGAGCTGAGTAATAACGGATTGAGTCCGTAACAGCAGGAAGTGCTGGCTTCTTATTCGCCAGGTTCACACCAGTTTGATCTGCGTTAAATGGAACGCTCGCAAGGATCGCCTTGCCATCTTTCGATGGGAAGGCAACCAATGGGCTATTGGGATCTAAGAAATCTGAAAGTTTCGCGCTGACTTGTGGAATGGATTTTCCATTTTTATCAACGAGTGGCTGTGAACCGAGGGTCTGAAGAAAGGCATTTGTCGCGCCCACGGTGGCAGGGGTCGCATCGCCAACAAAGAGGACCAACTCTGGGAGTGACTTGTTGGCGCCGGAGTTAAACCCAGCGGCTGCAGCATTGAAGCGCTCTGTCTCGGCCGAGCTAGGCAGGAACTTTGAGTTGTCGTTCTTCTGCACAGTAGAGAGTTGCCCAAAGAGTGGGCCGGTGACTCCCGAGACCATGAACCAACCCAGAACGAGGAGGATTGCGATCCATAGTGGCTTGCGATGCTTACTTGCAGACATACGAATATCCATTCACAGAAAGTAGATTGTGCTTATTGGGGAGTTGCAAACCGCTAGTTTAATCGGTGTGGCCATGAATCACCCTTTCAAAAGGCAGGGCTGCAGGCACATTCACCCGCTATTTAGCGAAATTTCACCTCTCCAATTAGGCTAAAGGCGTGCCATTGACCTCAAAGACCTCAGCGCAATTAGCTCTCAAGAGCCTGGGTCTTGTTCCCTATCTTGATGCTCTCGCGGGACAGCGAAAGATCCATGCCGAGGTAGTCGCAGGCGATCGACCAAACACTCTTATTCTCCTTGAGCACCCATCCGTCTATACCGCCGGTCGCAGAACCACTGCCGATGAACGTCCAATGGATGGGACTCCAGTCATCGATGTTGATCGAGGCGGAAAAATTACTTATCACGGCCCAGGACAACTCGTTGGCTACCCAATCATTAAATTGAAAAATCGGAATGAGGTAGTCGGCTTCGTCCGTGAAATCGAGACTGCGCTCATCGCAGTCTGTGAAGAGTTCGGGATTCGCGCAGAACGCTATTGCGAACGATCTGGTGTCTGGCTTCGTGACTCACATGGAGATCGGAAGATTGCCGCGATCGGCATTCGAGTGGCTCAAGGGGTCACGATGCATGGCTTCGCTCTCAATGTCTCCCCCGACCTCACGGCATTCGATCGAATCGTTCCCTGCGGATTTAGCGATACTGGCGTGACATCAATGGCTCAGGAGTTGGGTCGAGAGATTTCAATCGATGAGGTCCTACCGGTTGTTGAACGTCATCTCTTTGAAGCACTTGGAAGGGTGAGCGAATGACCATTGCTCCGGAAGGAAGAAAACTTCTCCGCATCGAGGCGCGCAATGCTGCGGTACCGATCGAGAAAAAGCCTGAGTGGATTAAGACCAAGGCGAAGATGGGTCCGGAATACACACAACTCCGATCCCTCGTTGTTCGCGAAGGTTTGCATACTGTCTGCCAAGAAGCTGCCTGCCCAAATATTTTCGAATGTTGGGAAGATAAAGAGGCAACCTTCTTAATCGGAGGCGAACGTTGTACCCGACGTTGCGACTTCTGCAACATCGATACCGGTAAACCACTTCCCATTGATCGTGACGAACCGCGCCGAGTTGCCGAATCTGTAAAGACGATGGGTCTTCGCTATGCGACGATCACTGGCGTTACGCGCGATGATCTCGAAGACGAAGGTGCCTGGCTCTATTCGGAGACCATTCGAGTCGTTCACGAAATGAACCCAGGCGTTGGTGTTGAGATGTTGGCCCCAGATTTCAGCGGAAATCCAGCACTACTTAATCAAGTCTTTGAAACACGACCAGAAGTCTTTGCTCACAATCTCGAGACTGTTCCTCGTATCTTCAAGGAGATCCGTCCAGCATTTACCTACGAGCGCTCTCTCAATGTGATCTCACAAGCTAGAGCCTTTGGACTTATCACTAAGTCGAACCTCATTCTTGGAATGGGTGAAACTCGCGAAGAGGTATCACAGGCACTTCGCGATCTGCATGCCGCAGGATGCGATCTCATCACGATTACTCAATATCTTCGACCAACTCCGATGCATCACCCGGTCATTCGCTGGGTAAAGCCAGAGGAATTCGTTGAGTTATCTCATGAAGCTAATGAAATTGGCTTCCTTGGTGTCATGAGTGGACCAATGGTTCGTTCCTCTTATCGCGCTGGCCGTCTCTACAAGCAAGCGCTTGAAAAGCGTGGAGCTCAGTAGTGGCTGATCTTGTTTATCCCCCAGTTATTTTTACCGTTAAAAGCTTCTGGAAATATCTTGGCCTTCGCTTTGACTTCCAAGGACAAGAGCATCTTCCGCATAAGGGCAAGAGCGGTGGAGCAGTTTTAGCGATCAACCATATTGGCTACCTTGATTTCGCGTTGGCAGGAACAGCTGCCCTTCCTATGAAACGTTACATACGATTCATGGCGAAGAAGGAGATCTTTGATCACAAGATCGCAGGACCGCTTATGCGCGGCATGCACCACATCAGTGTTGATCGATCCGCTGGTTCATCCGCACTCGCTGCTGCTCTTCGAGCCCTTCGTTCTGGCGAGATCATTGGAATCTTTCCGGAGGGAACTATCTCGCGCAGTTTTGAGATTGCAGAATTGAAATCTGGCGCAGTCCGGTTAGCCCAAGGTGCTGGTGTTCCAGTAATCCCAGTTGCGGTCTGGGGTAGCCAAAGGATCGTCACCAAGAAACGGAAGCCAGATTTTGGCCGCAATAAATTCCCTATCTCAGTAGCGTTTGGTGAACCGATCTTCATACCCAAAGGGGCAGATATCCCCGCCGAAGAGGCGAAATTGAAGGTTGTTATGAATGAACTTCTCCATCAGGTGCAATCCAACTACCCTGATGCCCCTGCAGGTCAATGGTGGGCTCCGGCCCGTCTCGGTGGAACCGCTCCAACTCTGGAGCAAGTCGAACGAGAACGAATGCAACATCTGAAAGAGCTCGAAGAGAAGAAGGAGAACGGCGATGGCAAATAAGGTAAAGGTTACAAATAACGCTCCAGAGAAGCAGTCTCAGGCTGCAGTTCTTAAAGATGCCTTTCGCTTAGTTAAGACCCACACTCCCCTGGCGATTCTCTGGTGCGCACTTGGCTTTGTGATCGCAGAAGTCCTTGCGATTGTTGCGGGTAACTCGCTCCACCATCCGGTCTATTTTGGAATTCTTGGATTCCCATTGGGATTACTTGTCGCATTCTTTATGTTCACTCGCTTTGCCAATACCGCGGCTTTCTCATCGATCAAGGGACAGCTTGGCGCCGCTGCCAGTGTGCTTATGAGCATTCGTCGTGGCTTCACAACAACGCCAGCAGTCAACGTCTCTCGTAACCAAGATATGGTGCACCGCACTGTTGGTCGCCCAGGAATTATTCTTGTTGGTGAAGGTGGCGCCGGTGTCCGTGCCTTGATGATTGATGAGAAGAAGAAGATGGAGCGATTTGTTCCAGGTGTTCCAGTCACAGAGATCTATGCGGGCGATCTTGATGGCCAGGTCAATCTCAAAAAATTGCAGAAGACGATTAAAAAGCTGCCAAAGAAATTGTCGAATAATCAGATGCGTGAAGTTCGTGCTCGCCTGAAGGCGGTAGGCGGACTTTCAATGCCGATCCCACAAGGCCCAATGCCCAAGGGTGTAAAGATGCCTAAACGCTAACTAGTGCTCACTAGCGCAAAAAACTTCTAAATCCGCACAACTCTCGTCTTGCACATCGCATCGTGATAGGCCATTCCATCTTTTCGAAAGAGCGCTGGCAGCACGAGAACGATCAATAAGGTTCTGACCATCACGCGTAACGGTGAGATCGATCCACCGGTCACGGAATCGACCACCCGAAGTCGGAAGAGCCTTTGACCAGCTGAAGAACCCATGAGCGAGGTGAGTACAACAACCTCGACAAAGAAGAGCAGGGTCCGCTCCCCCTGGTAACCGTAATTCCGGCCAGTTAGTCCAGTGATGATGACGCTCGTAGCGATCCAATCAACCGCCAATGCCGCAAAGCGGATCCCCATTCCAGCCATAGTCGGTTCAGGAGCGCTCGCCATGGCCCAAGGCTACCTTTTTGGGGCTCTTCGGGCGGCTACACCCTAGGTCGAGAGTATGAAACATGTTCGTAACATTTGGGTTATCCCCTTTTCACTCACAAGCCTTAGATTTCACCCATAACAAGTGAGCCCCGGCGAAGCGGCTTCCTTGAATGCGACAACGAACTAGTACGGAGAAGCATGTTTAAGAACTCAGCTGAAATCTTCGATTTCATCAAGAAGAACGATGTCAAACTTATTGATATTCGATTCATCGACCTTCCAGGAATCCAACAGCACTTCAACGTTCCAGTTGAATCATTTGATGAGGCAGTCTTCACAGATGGCTTGATGTTTGATGGTTCATCGATCCGTGGATTCCAAGCAATTCACGAATCAGATATGAAGTTGCTTCCAATTCCATCAAGCGCCTTCATCGATCCATTCCGTGCCGAGAAGACTCTTGTCATTAACTTCTCAGTTCACAACCCAATTGATAATTCGCCATACTCACGTGATCCACGTGGTGTAGTTGCAAAGGCAGTTGAGTACCTCAAGTCAACAGGTATCGCTGACACCGCATTCTTCGCTCCAGAAGCAGAGTTCTACCTCTTTGATGAAGTGAACTTCGGAACATCACAGAACGCATCACACCACTTCATCGATTCGATTGAAGGCGCCTGGAACACTGGTGCATCACTCGAAGCCGATGGCACTCCAAACCGCGGATACAAGACTCGCTACAAGGGTGGCTACTTCCCAGTTTCACCAACAGATCAACTCGCAGATATCCGCGATGAGATGGTTATGACTCTTGGAAAGGTCGGACTTCTTGTAGAGCGCTCGCACCACGAAGTGGGAACTGCTGGTCAGATGGAGATCAACTATCGCTTCTCTGACATACTCACAGCTGGTGATGATGTTATGAAGTTCAAGTACATTATTAAGAACGTTGCTTGGAAGAACGGCAAGACTGCAACCTTTATGCCAAAGCCACTCTTTGGCGATAACGGTTCAGGTATGCACGTTCACCAATCACTCTGGAAGGATGGCAAGCCACTCTTCTTCGGCGATGGCTATGGCGATCTCTCTGATATTGCTCGTTGGTATATCGGTGGTCTCTTGAAGCATGCTCCATCACTTCTCGCATTCACCAACCCAACAGTGAACTCATATCACCGTTTGGTTCCAGGTTACGAAGCGCCAGTAAACCTCGTTTACTCAGCACGTAACCGTTCTGCATGTATCCGTATCCCAATTACTGGTTCAAATCCAAAAGCGAAGCGCATCGAGTTCCGTTGCCCAGATCCATCAGCTAATCCATACCTCGCATTCGCTGCGATGTTGATGGCTGGTATCGACGGTATCCAGAACAAGATCGAGCCTCTTGCACCAGTTGATAAGGATCTCTATGAACTTGAGGGTGCAGATGCTGCAGCTATCCCACAAGTTCCAGGTTCACTTCCAGAAGTTCTCGATGCACTCGAGGCAAATCACGACTACCTCACAAAGGGTGGCGTATTTACTCCAGATCTCATCGAAACCTGGATCAACTACAAGCGTTCAGCAGAAGTCGACTACGTACGCCTTCGTCCACATCCAGCTGAGTTCGAGCTCTACTACGATATTTAAGATATCGATCTCAGCGCTTCAGGATTGACGCTTCCCCGTCACCAAGCTCAGACCTGATTCGAAAGGCCCCCGTAATTGCGGGGGCCTTTTTCATTTCAACTAGCACTGATCCCAAAGATGAGATAAAGTCGCACCTGCAAAGAGTTTGCATCTAGTCACGCTAGGTCTGTATCACTAGGGGCGTCAGCCAATGAATAACCCAACATCGACCGTATCAAAGTCATCAACATCAGCCTTCCTCGGTGGGCTATCAAGCGACGAACGCAAACGTCTAAGCGCGATGTTCGGAGTCATCTTCTTCTTACTCATCGGCGGAACGCTCTTGATGTGGGCAGCAACTTCGGGTCATTACAAACTTGGTGATGGAACATTATTCGGCTGGGGAACTGGAGTCCTCGCGCTTACTTTGGGCATGCGACATGCCTTCGATGCAGATCACATCTCTGCGATCGACAACACCACTCGTAAGTTGATGTCCGAGGGACAGCGTCCACTTGGAGTTGGTTTCTTCTTCTCTCTTGGCCACTCTTCGGTGGTAACAGCACTTGCAATTCTTCTCAATTTCGGAATCAAATCACTTGGCGCTCAGGTGAAGAACGACAACTCCGCTTTGCATCACTACACGGGCCTCATCGGCACCACCGTGAGCGGAACCTTCTTGGTCTTAATCGCTGCCCTCAACCTGGTGGTTTTGCTCTCAGTTCTCAAAGTATTTAAAAAGATGCGCGAAGGACTTTACAACGAAGAGGAACTTGAAAAGCATCTCAACTCTCGAGGATTCATGATGCGCTTCTTCGGACCAATCGCTCGCCGAATCGATGCTAGTTGGAAGATGTATCCACTAGGCATTCTCTTTGGCCTTGGATTTGATACCGCAACTGAGGTTGCGCTTTTGGTTCTTGCAGGTTCATCGGTGATCGCCGGTCTCCCTTGGTGGGCAATTTTGAGCCTTCCCATGCTCTTTGCCGGCGGAATGAGCTTGCTCGATACCATTGATGGTTCATTTATGAACTTTGCCTATGGCTGGGCATTCTCTCGCCCCGTTCGCAAAGTTTATTACAACATTGTCATCACAGGATTATCAGTACTGGTTGCGATCTTTATCGGTGGCCTCGAAGTTGCTCAGGTATTCGCTGGTCAACTTAACCTCACCGGAGGCTTCTGGGACTACGCAAATAATTTCGACATCAACCGAGCGGGTTTCATCATCGTCGCTATGTTTGTAGCCGTTTGGGCTTTAGCACTTCTCTTGTGGCGTTTTGGAAATATTGAGCGACGATGGCATGACAAAGCTCATCAAGCACAACTGGCACGTGGTGAAAATACTGATCACGTTGCTGCAGGCATCGAGCTCGGCGACATCAAGGATGGATTTATTATCGATTAGAGCCGATACGATTTGGGTATGAACAATCTCGGATCACTATCTGCGGTTGCCTTTGGGCTCCAAGCCTTTGTCACTCTTCTCGTTATTCTCGATCCTCCTGGCGCCACCCCATTCTTTCTTGCTCTGGTCGGGGATCGCAGCCCCCGTGAGCGAGTTCGCTTAGCGTGGCAAGCGGCAAGCGTCTCACTCTTTGTGATCGTCCTCTTCGCGCTATTCGGGAAATTTGTTCTCAACTACCTCCACGTCTCTCTCTTCGGACTTCAAGGCGCTGGTGGATTGTTGATGCTACTTATCTCGCTTGAGCTACTGACCGGAAAAGATAACCCGGATATGAACTCTCCTAAAGGCAATATTGCTTTAGTACCACTTGGCACACCATTGCTTGCCGGTCCTGGTGCAATTGTCACAACGATGCTCTACGTGAATTATGCACATGGCACCGCAAAGCAGGGAGCGCTCCTCCTTGCCATTGTGGCAACCCACGTAATTATCGGAATCACCTTGATGTTCTCGACCAAGATTCTTGGACTCATCAAGGAGTCTGGTGTCACACTCTTTGCTCGAATTGCAGGACTTCTTCTCGCTGCGATTGCCGTTGAAATGATTGTTGCCTCAATCAAGGGATTCTTCAATCTATAACCTCTGTGAGAGACTGACCCAATGATTGCAACCCAGAGTGTCGAATTACGCGCTGGGGCGCGACTCCTCGTTAAAGATGTGACAGTTCGTATCAACCATGGTGATCGCATTGGATTTGTCGGTCGAAATGGTGCCGGAAAATCAACACTCGCCAAGGTTCTCGCTGGCGAAACGATGCCAGCCGGCGGCCAGGTAGTTCGCACTGGCTCTATCGGTTATCTACCCCAGGACCCTCGTACTGGCGATCAAGGGGAACTCGTTCTCAATCGCATTCTCTCTGCACGCGGACTTGATCAGATCGCGATCCGTATGGCGAAGGTTGAAGAGGAGATGGCCACCGCGTCTCCTGAAGATTTAGAGAAGGTACTCGATCGATACACCCGAGTAAGTGCAGAGTTTGATTCTGCGGGAGGCTATGCAGCACAAGCAGAGGCGGAGTCGATTGCAACCAACCTCGGACTCCCCGACCATATCTTTGCCAACACCCTGGATGGCCTCTCTGGTGGTCAACGACGTCGTATTGAATTAGCTCGCTTGCTCTTTAGCGGTTCAGAAACACTTATTCTCGATGAACCTACCAACCACTTGGATGCGGACTCGATCATTTGGCTCCGCGAATATCTCATCAAATATTCTGGTGGTTTGGTCATTATCTCGCACGATGTGAATTTGATTGAGACCGTTGTAAATAAGGTCTTCTACATCGATGGCAATCGAAATGTTATCGACGTGTACAACATGGGTTGGAAGAAATACCTCCAGCAACGTGAAGATGATGAACATCGTCGCAAGAAGGAACGTGCAAACGCTGAGAAGAAAGCCGCCATCCTTGCTAAACAAGGTGAGAAGATGCGTGCGAAGGCATCAAAGGCTGTTGCTGCTCAGAATATGTTGAAGCGGTCAGAACGACTCCTCTCTGGACTTGAAGATGTCCGCAAGAGTGACAAAGTTGCCAAGCTCCGCTTCCCTACTCCTGCTCCATGCGGAAAGACTCCGCTCATGGCTGAAGGTCTATCGAAGTCCTACGGATCTTTAGAAATCTTTACCGACGTCTCACTCGCCATCGATCGCTCATCGCGCGTGGTCATCCTTGGATTAAATGGTGCGGGAAAGACAACTCTTCTCAAAATTCTTGGCGGTGCCTCTGAATCTGATACTGGTGAAATCCAACCTGGTCATGGTCTGAAAATTGGTTACTACGCTCAAGAGCATGAAACTCTCGACTTTGAGCGCACCATCCTGGAGAACATGCTCTCTTCTGGTGAGAAGATCAATGAACAACAGGCTCGACAGGTCTTGGGATCATTCCTTTTTGTTGGCGATGATGTCGATAAGCCGGTGAAGGTCCTTAGCGGTGGTGAGCGAACTCGCCTCGCCCTAGCCACGCTTGTGGTGGGATCGGCGAACGTGCTCCTCCTTGATGAACCTACGAACAACCTGGATCCAGCGTCGCGCGATGAGATTCTCGCTGCCTTGGGCGAATATCAGGGCGCAGTGGTCATGGTGAGCCACGATGAGGGTGCTGTTCGTGCGCTCAAGCCTGAGAGAGTTTTGCTTCTGCCAGATGGCGATGAAGACCTCTGGAATGACGAGTACTTCGACCTCATCGCTCTCGAGTAGGAACTTTTCCTGCTGTTTCCTCGCCGTTCACCAAATGACCTACATCTAGTCGGTTTTCTCGAATTAACTCTCCTCCAATCACAATGAATTCATTGTGCATTCACACCCAAGGAGAGATCTTGAAGATTTCACATAAGTTTTCACTCGCAGCTGTTGCAGTGGCAACAGTACTTGCCGGTTCACTCACTCCTGTAGCTCACGCCGCAGATGCGCTACAGCTTTACGCAGCACTTGATTATTCAACTGATGTTGCAACTGCTTTCACTGCTAAGACTGGTATTCCAGTGAATGTCACCGCTCTTTCAACCGGACCTCTTCTCGCGAAGATCACTGCTGAGAAGAACAACCCACAGTGGGGCGTCTACTGGGCAGATGGCGCAGAGCCATGTGCAGCATTTGATCTTGATAAGCAGCTTCTCCATTACAAGCCAAAGGGAGCTCACCTCAACGCTATTGGCGCTCAGCTCTCACCAAAGACAAATGCCTACCAGGTTCCAGGCTTCACTGAGATGGTCGGGGTTGTCTACAACTCTTCTAAGGTTCGCAAGCCAACCTCTTGGGATGACCTTGCATCTGCAGATTTCAAGAATCAAGTTGGAATGAACAATCCATCAGTGTCCGGACCTACCTACCCATTCATCGCTGGTCTCATCCAGCAACTTGGTAGCGAAGATGCGATGAAGGCATATCTTCTTAAGCTCAAGGCAAATGGTCTCCGTGCCTTCGACAAGAACTCAAAGACTCTTGCCGCGCTCAATACTGGCGTCATCAACGTTGGCCTCGTCCAGTCTTCAGCTGCAATTACTGAAGTCAACAACTACAAGGCGAAGCCAGTTGCTGGTCTTACACCTGCAGTGACTTACCTATCGAAGACAACCGTGCTTCCATCATGCCTAGCAATCGATGGCAAGGCTTCTTCATTCCAGCAAGATGCTGCGAAGAAGTTCGCTGACTTCGTTATGTCATCTGAGGCAGTCTCCATTATGACTAAGTCAAACACTGGCGACTCTCTCTTCTGGCCAACTCTCGTAGGTCGCTCACCAGCTCCTGCAACAACAACAATGCCGGCTCTTTCATCTGGTCTTGTGCAGGTTGTTGACCCATACAAGTACGCATTGATCCAGGGTGAAGTTCAAGACTGGTTCACAAAGAACATCGCTTAGTTTCACGCTAAGCACACGTAATGTCTGACTATAGAGAGCTCGGTGGATCCTTCCATCGGGCTCTCTATTTTTTGCGTTCAAAGGTTTCCCCGATGACGGCCTTCTGGCTGCTCATCGTCAGCATCTTGGTCTTACCAATCATCCTTTTCCTTTCAGTCGCCTTCAGTCCAAAGTTGCTCGATCAGGGTCCACAGTGGTTTACCTTCTCGAGCTTTAAAGCGGTCGCCGATCCTTACTTTGTTCGATCAATCTGGCATTCATTCCTTCTCGGGGTAATCTCTGCAGTTTCCGCAACAGCGATCGCCATCGGAGTTGCCTGGATCGTCCTTCGCACTAATTCATCGGCGCGAAAGGTATGGAGCTTGGCGATCTTCGCCCTCTTGCTTGCGCCCTCGTATCTCATCGCATTGGGATGGGAACGCATCTTTGAACGTGCTGGCGTCCTCAACATCATCGGCATTGACCTTCCGCATGTGAGAGATCTCCTCTATGGCCCAGTCGGTATTGGAATGATTCTCACATTTAAAGGAATTCCCTTTGCCTATCTGGTGATCTCAAATGCGATGAGGGGCTTAGGTGAGGAATTCGAACAAGCCGTTCGTGTTCATGGAGGTTCCCGTCGCGATGCCTTCCGCATGATGTCGACTCTTCTGCTACCTGCCATCTGGTCCGGAATCGCTATCGTCTTCGCTGAAAGCATCAGTGACTTTGGAGTCGCCTCGCAATTGTCTTCACCTGGTCGCTACTCGGTTGCGACATTTACCCTTTATAAGTCAGTAATGTCGATTCCAGTCTCATTCCCGCTCTGTGCTGCGATCTCGATAATCTTGCTCGCCTTAGTGGTACTTGCGCTGCTCGCACAAGCAAAGGCTCTTCGAGGACGATCGTTCCGAGTTTTAAGTGGCCGTACTCGCCCTATAACAAGACAGAAGCTCTCCCCTATTGGCTCATTCGGAGCAAACCTTTCCATCTATGGACTCCTCTTTATAACACTTGGAGTACCTGTCTTTGGAGCAATCTCAGCTTCAATGATTCAGGGGCTCGGTACCGTCATATCGAATTATCAATTCAATTTCGATAACTACCTCCGGGTTATCAAGAGCCCGCTTCTTCGATCACCACTGCTCTTCTCGGCAGAGGCAGCACTCATCACAGCTTCTGTCGCAGTGGTATTGGCTGCGGTCTCCTCACGCATGCTTATCTCCACCAAGAGTGGCGTTGGAAAGAAGTTCTTGGACTTCTTCTTGCTCGCAGCAGTGGGACTTCCTGGCATTGTCTTCGCCATCGGATATATCTTCGCTTACAACCTTCCGCTTGCTCAGAAATATGGGTTCCACTTATACGGGACTGTGGCCCTCCTTGTTCTCGCTTACATCGCAACTGCCCTTCCATCAACAACACGAAGCCTCGTCGGAAATATGAATCAATTCCAGGAATCGCTCTCAGAGGCCTGTCGAGTTCATGGCTTTAACGCAATCAAGACGTGGATTGCTGTCGTTCTCCCGTTAATCTCTCGACCATTGTTAGCCGCTTGGTGTCTCACCTACTGCGGCACTCTTCTTGAACTTCCCGTAAGTCAAATCCTCTTCCCGCCAGGACACGCACCTCTTGCTGTCGGTATCGATCATGCGCTTGGTAATTACGACTTCGGTGGTGGAACTGCGATGGAAGTCTTCGCAATCATCTCTGCGCTCATTGTTGTTGCAATCGCTTACGCGCTCTACGAATTCTTTGCTCCTGTCGGCTGGAAACAACTAGGAAAGGCTCGATCATGAAGAGCGGACACACCATCAAGATCGTTGAGGCGAGAAAGAATTACGGTGCGCTTGCTGCGCTTAATGGACTCTCGCTCGATATCAAAGCGGGTCAATTCACAGTCCTATTAGGTCCATCAGGATCTGGAAAATCAACACTGATTCGCTCACTGGCGGGTATTGAGAAGTTGGACTCTGGCTCCATCTTCTTCGGAGATCAGGAAGTCAATCGCGGTCCGATCAATCTCGCCCCCGAGAAGCGCGATCTCGCCATGGTCTTCCAGGATTACGCTCTATGGCCCCATCTGACTGCATCTGAGAATGTGGGATATGCCTTGAAGCGACGCAAACTCTCACCAGAAAAATTTAGGAATTCCATTAATGACGCTCTTGCTCGTGTGGGTTTGGAATCAAAGGGCGGGAACTATCCCCATCAACTCTCCGGTGGAGAACAGCAGCGTGTAGCGCTAGCCCGTGCAATTGTCGCCGACCCATCACTCTTACTCTTTGATGAGCCGCTCTCTAACCTTGATGCAGATCTGCGCGAACGGCTCCGTATTGAAATATCAACGCTCACTCGTGAAATCGGCGCATCCGCTCTCTACATCACTCATGATCAATCAGAGGCCTTTGCCTTGGCCGATCAGATTGGTGTGATTAACAAGGGGTCCATTGAACAGATCGGTGCCCCAGAAGAAATTTATGATCGTCCAGTGACTCGATTCGTTGCAACCTTTACTGGTACCGCGGGAATCTTCCGAGGAACAGTGAAGTCACTCTCAAAGAAGAGCTGCACTATCTCTCTCGGCAAAGATCTCATCAAGGCCCGACATACCGTCGACCTTGCTATCGGCGAAACCGTAGATGTCTTGGTTCGTCCTGCTGCCACAAGCTTCTCTACTCAGGCAGCTAATCGCATCGACTCAGTCATCACAGATATCGCCTATCGCGGCCGAGGCTACGAGCACGCGATTGAGACAAAATACGGAACTTTAACCGGCGTATTCGATACGATTTCACATGCTCGAGGTCGAAAAATGGAAGTCTCCATCGATCCAGAGAAGTGCATCGCATTTCCATCTGAAGCTACACAATAAAGGAGAACCATGTTTCACTCACTGAGCGGTAATGATCTCGCACTCTTCATCTCCGTCTTCCTCGCTTGCGCGGTTGAGGCAGTCGAGGCCGTGACGATTATTTTGGCAGCCGGTACCTCACGTGATTGGCGCTCTACTTTCCAAGGTGTTATCTCTGGCCTGGTAGTTCTTGCCGGTCTCATCGTTGTTCTTGGGCCAAGTATTGATAAATTGCCAAAGAGCACGCTACGACTCACTGTTGGCGGATTGCTCCTCGTCTTTGGAATGCAGTGGCTTCGGAAGGCGATTCTTCGTGCGAGTGGCTTCAAGGCGCTCCACGACGAAGAGAAGATCTTTAGGGATGAAGTCGAGGAAGCATCGAAGCAGGCAAAGGTCTCACGCTTTGCTGTCTCAGATTGGTATGCATTCACGCTCTCCTTCAAAGGCGTCTTGCTCGAAGGTCTCGAAGTTGTCTTTATCGTTGTGACCTTTGGAATTATCCAAAAGGGTTCAAACCCTCAGGCATTCTCTTTGGCGGTCTGGGCTGCAACTATCGCAGTTGTGATCGTGACCATCGCAGGCTTTGCGATTCACAAGCCACTCTCCCGAGTTCCTGAGAACACCATGAAATTTGTCGTCGGAACACTCCTTACTTCATTCGGAATCTTCTGGGGCGCTGAAGGTGCCGGAGCAGAGTGGCCTCATAAGGATCTCTCGCTCTTGGCGATCATCCCATTCGTACTTCTCATCTCTCTGGGACTCATTGAGATTCTCAAAGTACGCAAAGCTCGTAATCTGCCGGTGCGTAAACTTAACCTGCCAACCTTTAGCGAACCAAGCAAAGATGCTTCTTTGGCCGTTCGCTGGATCGGTGGATTCTTATTCTTCTGGTATGACTTCATCATTGGTGATGATTGGCGCGTAGCAGCAGGAATCGTGGCCGGATTCTTCGTCACTCATGCTGCTGGCGTATCAGCTTGGTGGATCATGCCCGTAGTTGTTGGGGCAATGCTCTCATTTACACTCCATGAAGCGACCAGGCCAGCAAAGGTTGCTGCCTAACCCTGATGTAGCGAATTACGCGCGAAGCGCAGCTGCGATCTCTCGGAAATCCTCTACTAAGAGATCAATCTCAGTCTGAGTATGTGCCAAGCTGATGAGCCACTGCTCATCAAGCCCTGGAGGCGTGATGATGCCGCGATTGAGCGACCATAGCCATGAGAGCTCGGCGATCTCGAAATCCGTTGCCTTGTAATCACGGTAATTGCGAACCGGGTCAACTGACCAAGTAATACAACCTTTTACACCAAATCCAACAGTGTGAGCTGGAAGTTCATATTCGTTGATAATGTCCGTGATTCGATCAAGAGCATTGTGGTTAAGGCGCTCTGCTTCAGCTAACGCTTCAGGAGTTGCCACCATATCGACACCGCGAATACCAGCCATCGCTAATGGATTTCCATTAAAGGTACCAAAGTGCGGCATGCGATTATCAGTGATCGCATCCATCAACTCTTTCTTGCCTCCGAAGGCAGCAACTGGCATTCCCCCACCAATTGATTTTGCCAGGGTGATCAGATCCGGTTGAACTCCAAGTCGAACAGCTGCTCCGTGTGGACCAGCAGTCAATCCAGTTTTCACTTCATCAAAGATCAAAACGATTCCGTACTTGTCGCAGAGCGCGCGAACGCCCTCTAAGTAACCATCTTCAGGAAGCACGATCGCCAAGTTCTCTAGAACTGGTTCGACAATGAAGCAGGCGATGGAATCGTGGTCACGAGCGAAGACCTTCTCAAGTGCCTCTAAATTATTGAATGGGACGACGAAGACAACTCCTGGAGTTGTTCCATCTTGAATAACGGCATTTGGCTCATCGGCTGGACCGGCCTCAGAGAGCGCTGGCTTAGCAGAGACCGTCATAGGGTCGGAGCTTCCGTGGTAGCCACCCTCAACCTTTACCATGGCATTCTTGCCGGTATATGCCTTCGCGGTGCGAACTGCATACATCGTTGCTTCAGTTCCTGAGTTAGCAAAGCGAACTTGATCAATATTAAAGCGCCTACAGAGTCGTTCGCCTGCATCACGCGAAATCGGAGAAGGTGTAACAAAGAGCATTCCAGAGTCGAGTGCCTTCTTTGATTCTGCTACAACCGTTGGATTTAAGTGACCTGCGAGCATTGCGCCAAATCCCATGGATAGGTCGAGAAGCTCGCGGCCATCGACATCCTTCATGTATGCACCCTTTGCAGATGCGATGGCGATTGGATACGGATCCCAATGCTGGAAGCTGGAGACAACGCCGAGTGGCATGCTCTTCTTCGCGATTTCAAATTCCACCTTAGAGGCGCCAGTATCGCGAGTAAACCGATCCCATTCAGCGGCCATCAACTTTGCAACAACGCTCTTATCGACCGGGCGGGTATTCGTCGCGGTCCTTACATACTTATCGGGATTGAGTGAATTTTTCATTTGGTTCAAGGTAGCAGAAGGCGAAAAAAGAGTCATTTTTCACTCAATATATGCGTGTTGTTTTAGACCTTTAATCGAAAAATTTCAATTAGCGAGTTACTCTTGATCTTCTAATAGTAAAAAGCCTATGACCATCTGAAAGGTCCCCCATGTCAAAAAAAGTTGAAGACGGTTTAGATCCAAATCGTTGGCGCGCGCTTCTCGTCATTGCCATCGCGCAATTGATGGTTGTTCTCGATGCCTCGATCGTTAATATTGCAATCCCAAGTGCGCAACGCGACCTCCACATCTCGGCAGCAAACCGTCAATGGGTTGTCACTGCATACACACTCGCATTCGGCTCACTTCTTCTTTTGGGTGGCCGTATCGCTGATGTCGTTGGCCGTAAAAAGATCTTCATCATCGGTCTCCTTGGTTTCGCTGGTGCTTCAGCACTCGGTGGCGTTGCTGGCACACAAGGCCTCCTTTTTGCAGCGCGCGGTCTTCAAGGAATCTTCGGTGCACTTCTCGCTCCAGCAGCGCTCTCACTCATTAACGTCACCTTTACAATTCCTAAAGAGCGTGCCAAGGCCTTCGGTGTCTATGGCGCAATCGCCGGTGGCGGAGCTGCTATCGGTTTGATCCTCGGCGGAACCCTTACTCAATATGCATCATGGCGTTGGTGCCTCGGCGTAAATGTCCCGATCGCACTCATTGCTGTGGCGATGGCTCTTCCGTGGCTCCATGAGTCACATGCCGAAGGCGATAACAGTTACGACATTCCTGGTGCGATCACCGTTTCACTTGGCCTGCTCTCTCTCGTCTACGGTTTGAGCGAAGCGGCGACCAAGGGTTGGGGCAAGAGCTCGACCTACCAGTACTTCATCATCGCTGGCGTTCTGATTGTTCTCTTCTTCGTGATCGAGTCACGTGTGAAGCATCCATTGCTCCCAGTTCGCGTCCTTGCAGAGCGCAATCGCGGTGGTTCATATCTCGCGACCTTGCTCATCGGTTCTGGACTCTTCACTATGTTCCTATTCCTCAGTATCTATTTCCAGAATGTACTTGGATATAGCGCACTGAAGTCTGGCTTCGCCTTCCTTCCATTCTCAATGGGTGTTATCACCTTCGCCGGTGTAGCTTCAACGCTCCTTCCAAAGGTTGGCGCGCGTCCATTGATGCTCACAGGACTAGTAATGGCAACGATCGGTCTCTTCTACCTATCGCGCTTTACTCCATCATCCTCATATCTCACTGCGATCCTTCCTGCACTTCTCATCATGAGCACTGGTCTCGCCTTGGTATTTATTCCAAGCGCAACAACTGGCCTCCATGGCATCGGCGGGCGTGATTCAGGTGTTGCCTCAGCGATGATCAATACCAGTCAGCAGATTGGTGGATCACTAGGTGCCGCGCTTCTTAATACTGTCGCAGTTACTGCCTCAACAACCTTTGCCAAGAGCCACACATCACTTGGTAAGGCGCTTCCAGCCTTCGCCGCGGTGCATGGCTTCTCTATCGCTTTCCGAGTCGGAGCAATCTTCCTCGGAATCGCAGCAGTTGTTATCTTGCTAACAATCAATGTTGGTAAGCATGCAGCCGAGTCAGCAGAAGGTGTGGTTCTCCACTAGTCCTTGTTGCGACGATAACTAAATATCCCGAAGAGCAGACCAATAACGATTAACGTCGTTGAGGTAGCAACAAGGGCGAAGTTCTTTGAAGAATGGTGTGGTTGTGGCGCTGAACTTGGCGCTACGGCCACACTTTTTTTATAACTAAATGAATACTCACCATCAAGTACATGACCATCTGCTGCAGCGATTCGGTAATTGACTAAGACTGGGCCTTCAGCGCTATTTAGGGCCACTGCGACAGTAAGAACTGCGCCTTTGACAGTAGTTGATCCTTCAAGAGATTCTGCAGAAGCATTTGTGACACTTACCTTATTGATCTCGGCACCGGACAAAGTTTGAAGTGGTTCGCCAAAGGTCAGAGTCAGGTGATCCGGCCAGGTCTGCACAACCGAATCCGGCTTTGGGTCACTTGAGATCAAAGTCGTGTGGGCATACCCAAGGGTTGGCGAAAGAACGAGAAAGAAAGTCGAAAGAAGTAAGATGAATCTTTTCATCCCACCACTTTAATCTAAAAAGAAGTCGAGTAAGAACTCTGTGGTCCCAGGCTTTACCGAATACTTCTCAAGATCGGTGATTCCCTCAGAAGCGAGTAGTTCATCATCGACGAAGAAGTTGCCAGTTGTCTCTTTCGCATCACGGTTGAGAATGATATAGGCAGCGTCGGAGAGAATCTCAGGAGTTCGGCAGAAATCGGTATCCACCCCGGGGATCATCGCAAGAGCGGCGGTATCGATCGCGGTACGTGGCCAAAGAGCATTCACGCCAATTCCTTCACGCTTAAATTCCTCAGCCATTCCCAAGACACACATACTCATCCCATATTTCGCCATCGTGTAGGCAAGGTGAGGTTTAAACCATTTCGCCTTCATCGAGAGCGGTGGTGAGAGTGTGAGGATGTGTGGGTTGCGACCTTCAGTCGCGGACTTCTTCAGATGCGGCAGGGCCGCCTGAGATGCCAGAAAGGTACCCCGCACATTGACATCGAACATCAGATCAAATCGCTTTGCCGGAGTCTGCAAAGTCGGCGTTAAATTGATCGCGCTCGCGTTATTGATCAAGATATCGATTCCGCCAAATGTTTCTACGGTCTTGGCAATTGCTGCCTCGATCCGACTCTCATCACGAATATCGCATTGGATGGCCAGCCCTTTTCCTCCAGCACCGTTGATCTCCTCCACGGCTGTGTAGATCGTCCCCGGCAGAGTTGGATGGGGTTCAGTTGTCTTTGCAGCAATCGCGACATTCGCACCATCTCTGGCTGCTCGCAGGGCGATTGCTAGGCCTATCCCCCGTGAGCCGCCGGTGATAAAAATATTCTTACCTTGAAGTGACATGGTCAGCCCTTCGCTCGTGAGGTCATAAATGCCATAAAGGCCGCTTGTGTCTCATCGGATTGCAAAGCGATGCGGAACATCTCGCCCTCAGCAAGCATGACATTCTCAATCGCAATATGTGAACCACTCTTGAGAAGTGCCTTCGTATTGAGCACCGCGTTTGGAGGTTGCTTGGCGATCATCGCAGCCACAGTTAGCGCTCTCTCGAGCGGCGCATCTTCAATCGAATTTATCAGCCCCATGGTGAGCGATTCCGACGCATCAAAGCTGCGACCAGTGAGGAAAATTTCCGATGCCTTCGCATGGCCGACTAACCGTGGGAAGAGAATGCTTGAACCCGCTTCAGGAACGAGACCAAGTGTGACAAATGGCATCTGGAAGATGGCATCTGGGGCAGCAAAGACTAAGTCGCAATGAAGCAACATCGTTGTGCCGATGCCAACGGCATTGCCTTGAACGGCAGCAATCAGCGGCTTGGGGAAATCGTGAAGTGCTTTCAGAAAGTGGAAGACGGGAGAGGTAAGAGTGATCTCCTCATTCATAAAATCCATAATGTCGTTGCCAGCAGTAAAGGCTTTGCCATTTCCCGAGATCACAACGGTGCGGATACCAAAATCTCCGGCAGCGTTGTTGAGAGTAGATGCGAGAGTCGAATACATGCCCTGAGTAATTGCATTCTTCTTCTCTGGCCGATTGAGAGAGATGTGAAGGACTTGGTCGATCTGCTCAATCATTATTTCAGACATGTCGCTATCGTACTTAGAGTCGATAGATAAAAGAAGCCCCCGTGATTGTCACAGGGGCTTCTTGATGAAGAACGATTTAGCGGTCGAGTTCTCCGCGGATGAACGCTTCAGTCTTCTCATGAGCCTGCTCATCTGTGTACTGAGTAGGAGGAGTCTTCATGAAGTAGCTTGAAGGTGAGAGTAATGGTCCACCGATCTTGCGATCGAGAGCGATCTTTGCACAACGAAGTGCATCGATGATCACGCCAGCAGAGTTCGGTGAATCCCATACTTCGAGCTTGTATTCAAGATTCAGTGGAACGTCACCAAAGGCGCGGCCTTCGAGGCGAACATATGCCCACTTGCGATCATCAAGCCATGGGATGTAGTCAGAAGGTCCAATGTGAACATTCTTTGCGCCCATGTCGTGATCGAGCTGTGACGTCACAGAGTTGGTCTTTGAGATCTTCTTAGACTCTAGGCGATCGCGCTCGAGCATATTCTTGAAGTCCATATTTCCACCAACATTGAGCTGGTAGGTGCGATCGAGATGAACGCCACGATCCTGGAAGAGCTTCGCCATGATGCGGTGAGTAATGGTTGCACCGACCTGTGACTTAATGTCATCTCCGACAATTGGAAGTCCAGCCTTTGTGAACTTATCAGCCCACACTGGATCTGATGCAATGAAGACTGGAAGAGCGTTTACGAATGCGACGCCAGCATCGATCGCACATTGTGCGTAGTATTTCGCGGCTTCCTCTGACCCTACAGGGAGGTAGCAGATGAGCACATCAACCCTCTCCTCTTTCAAACGAGCAACGATATCGACAGGTGCCGCTGTTGATTCAGTAATGGTCTCCTTGTAGTAACGACCAAGGCCATCGAGTGTGTGGCCGCGCTCAACTGTTACGCCAGTCTTTGCAACATCAGAGAACTTAATGGTGTTGTTCTCGCTCGCCCAGATTGCATCTGCGAGATCGAGGCCGACCTTCTTCGCATCAACATCAAATGCAGCAACAAACTTCACATCGCGAACGTGGTATCCGCCGAGAACTGCGTGCATGAGACCTGGGATCTCAGTATCTGCGGCAGCATCTTTGTAATAGGTAACGCCTTGTACGAGCGAATTGGCGCAGTTTCCTACTCCAATAATCGCTACGCGAATATCTTTACTGGTCACGAGGACTTCCTTTCGGTATTGATCATGTCTTGTAGCCAAGCGATCTCTCGCTCCGCCGATTCCAATGAATGGCGGCGCCACTCAACTAAGTACTTATCGAATCCGGCTGGGGATTTTTCAAGTTCGTCGCGAAGGATGGAAGCCTTCTCAACTAACCGACGTAATCTCCCTTCCAAGATCTGTAGACGGTTCCCTTGTGGGGTCGGTCCAAAGAATGCAAAGCGAACTTCGAAGCTCTCGTCATCCCAGGCCTCTGGCCCAGAACTCCCGGTGAGCGCCTCAAAGCGCTTCTGCCCCACCTCAGTGATGGCGTAGACAATGCGAGATCTACGAGAGAGCCCTCCTTGGTCTGAGACCGATTCCTCGATCAAAGCTGCCTCTAACATCCGATGGAGCTGGGGGTAGAGAACAGAGAAGCTCAACGCCCGGAATGGGCCGTAGATTGCGATCATCCGCTTGCGGAGCTCGTAGCCATGGAGTGGACCCTGCGAGAGCAGCCCGAGAAGGGCGAACTCGAGGGATTCACCACGTGAGCGCACGAGTTAACCTCCACTTTCTGATGGGATTGTTAGATCTATCGATTCGATACATCTAACCGATAGTTAACCCGATATATCGATTCGATGCAACCTCAGAGGCGGGCGTGTCCCGGTTCGCTGCCCTCCATCGCCCTCCAGCCCCCTCCAGCGATCTGGCCTTATGCTGGCGCCATGGCTCTCGTGATCCCCTCCCGCCTCTGGGAGTACGCGGTTGCTGCCTTTCTCATCATCCTCGCCCCTGGGCCGAGCGTGCTCTTCACAATCGCACGGGCGATCGCCTGGGGCCGCGCCACCGCCCTTTTAACTGTTCTGGGCAATGTCCTCGGCATGTACACGATGTCAGTCCTTGTCTGCTTTGGCCTGGGACCGATCCTCTCGAGGTCGCACCTGGTCTTCAATCTCGTCCAATGGGGCGGCGGCCTCTACCTGATCTACCTGGGTTACTCCGCGATTAAAGATAGCCCGACTGATGCCGAAGATATGCGCGCTATTGCAGATGAGAAGCCCACGACCTTCAACACTATTCGACAAGGTTTCATGGTCGGTGCGCTCAACCCAAAGGGCATGGTCTTCTTCGCGGCGATCGTTCCTCAATTTGTCGATCGGGAACGTGGGAGCGTCACTAGTCAGATGATTGTGATGGCAACCGTCTTTGCTGCGATCGCCTTGCTCTCTGATGGCAGCTGGGGCCTTTTAGCCGGAACGATTCGTGAATGGTTTGCCCGAGATATCAAGCGACTGATCCGGATGCGGATTACTGGGGGCTCGGTCATGGTTCTCCTCGGCATACTGACGATTGCGCAATCACTTCTCCATAAATAGATCTTCTCGATCGCTCGTGGCGATCCGCACAACTGTCAGTCCAGGCTAGTTAAATACGCTTACACAAACGAAAAAATGGAGCGTCGTAACATGGGTGATCGAAGAGTCAATTTAAGTCCAAGTGATCTGACATTCTCGTGGGATGGATGTCACCGCGAGCTCTGGTTGTACTACAACCATCAGGTCAAGGCGCCGATGTTTATGCCGACTGTTGCTGAATTAGCTGAGGCACAAGAGAGCTACTTCATGAATAAGAGTGCTCCGCTGAGCACATCTGCGATGCATCCAGATATCCCAGAGGCGAAGATCGTCGATCACGGGGGTTGGGTTCTCTCACAACCAATTCAAGTCAATGGCGTTGACTCACATCTCTCCATTCGCGGTAAATACGATCTCCTCGTTGAATTCCCTGATGGCACCTACGGCATCATAGATTGCAAGATGCAGGCACGTACCTCAGATAAGAGTGGTTTTTACTCACCACAGCTTGAGGCATACGCCTATGCACTAGAAAATCCAGCGAAAGGTGAGCCAAAGAAGATCTCGATGATTGGCATCTACTCATGGTCCGTCCCTCAAGCCTGGGGTAATGTCAACGCAGGCTTTGGATATCGAGTGAACTCCAATTGGTATCCAGCAGAGCGCAATCCGCAGGCGCTGCAAGATCGTCTCGAAGAGTTCATCACCATGATCAATGGTGAGTGTCCACCGCCAAAAGATGGTTGTGATCATTGCAAGTATCTCGCCGAGCGAGAGTCGATCCTTAAAAAGAGTTAAGGCTTACTGCTCGTTATCTTGGAGATAGTTACGCTGCTTCATGATCTCGGCCTTCGCTTCAGAAGCATACATATCAACAAATTCCTGGCCGGATAACTTTTGAATCTCTTGCATAATTCTGTCAGTTGCTTCTCTCAGCACCGTAAGGTCGCGTGAATCACCAGTGAAATAGAGCGGCTCGCCAAAGACCATCTCAACCCGACGTACCTTGGGAACTATCTGGCCAGTTGGTTGAATCTCTGCCGTATTAAACATTGCGACTGGTACTACTGGGCAACCAGATTCGATCGCCATGCGCGCGATACCGGTGCGACCTTTGTAGAGGCGGCCATCAGGAGAACGTGTTCCCTCTGGGTAGATACCAATGCAATCCCCTGCTTTGAGCAGATCTAATCCGGTGAGGATCGCAGCCTCGCTGCGACGGCCTCCAGACCGATCGACTGGCACTTGGCCCAGGGCAATAAAAGTGAGCTTCTTAATAAAGCCCTTGATTCCGGGTGAGGTGAAGTACTCGCTCTTGGCGAGGAAGGTGACCTTACGTGGCACAACGAGCGGCATAAAGATCGAGTCACTAAAGGAGAGGTGATTGGAAGCAATAATGACGCCGCCATTATTAGGAACCAGGCGAAGACCCGTCACTTTCGGACGGAAGAAGAGCATCAAGAGCGGAGTCAAGAAGGACTTCAGGAAGGTGTACGCCACGGGAGTAATTTAGGGGTTCTGGCCGCCCATGTGACACCATCTGAGCGTGGCCGATATTGAAAATTCCCAATCTTTTCTCCTCCCAGGAGGAAAAGTCGGCATTTTGATGATTCATGGATTCACCGGATCGCCGGCGACGCTCGAGCCTTGGGCCCGTGGATTAGCGGCTGATGGTTACACAGTCAGTGTTCCACGATTAGCCGGACATGGAACTCGCTGGGAAGATCTCAATGAGACCCGTTGGCAGGATTGGTACCAGAGCGTTGAGGATGCATTCCTAGATTTGAAGAAGCGCTGTGATCGAATCTTTGTCGCAGGATTCAGTGTTGGTGGGGCGCTTGGACTCAAACTCGCACAGATACGTGGAAGCGAGATCGAAGGAGTATTACTTCTCAATCCTTCCATCTTCGATGAACGAAAAATTTATTACCTTCTTCCGCTTGTGAAGCATCTCATTCCATCGCTCAAGAGTGGTGCCATGGATGTTAATAAGCCGAACCCAGTGAGACATAGTTACGGCAGATTGCCCCTCAAAGCGCTCGATTCACTTCGCGGCTTATGGGACTCAGTAGAAGCTGAGCTATATATGGTGACAACTCCCCTGATGGTTGCATATTCAGTTCAGGATCATGTTGTTGATCCACGTAATTCTGAAACCATCATCGACAATGTCTATTCGGCAGATATTCGCGAAGTTATCTTTGAAAAATCATTTCACAATGTCGCCCTCGATTATGAGGCCGATATCTTGATTGAGGAAAGTTCGCTCTTTATCCAAGATGTTCTCACTGGAGAGATCACTCGATCCGAAGAGCTCGATGAACGAGAGTTAATCGATGCCGAATTTGATGCGATCGTCTCAGGACTCTCTCTTGATCAATCTTCACCTAGAACCTATTTGGATGAATTAGATCGTCCTCAAGCAGATGACTTTTTAGAGCCGAATCCACGGCTACCCAAGCTCTCCGAATCCAATCGATCTGCAATCTGGTTACTTGCCAGTGGATCGGTACTCATTCTCTTATTTATCTTCACTGGCTTTGATCTCTTTGGTACCGGAGCTTGGCCTGGAGTCATCGCCAGCATCGCCGGGCTCGTTCGAATCATGTGGAATACCGCACGCCGCTTCGATGATGGCGAAGATGGAGCGAGACTCTAAAAGTTTAAAAACGAGCTAACGAAGCTGCACCGACGAGGCCGGCATCATTACCGAGTGTGGCAGCAACAATCCTTGGCGATGGATGCTTTCCACTAAATGGCATGTAGCGCTCTAGCGCGGCCCGGGTTGGCTCAAGCAAAATTTCACCAGCGTCGATAACTCCTCCGCCAATTACTACACAAGCTGGGTCAAAGAGCACGGCGAGAGATGCGATCCCCGCGCCAAGCCATTGAGCTGTTGTATTGAAACCGGCAAGCGCGATGGGGTCACCATCTCGAGCAGCCTCTGTGATGTGATGGCCAGCAAGTCCTTCAATCGTCCCATCGCCACGAGCTAAGAGATTGTGAGCAGCATCTGGAGAGGCGCTGATCGCTTCACGAACGTGTCGTCGCAAGGCATTGCCTGAGGCGTACTGTTCAAAACAACCTCGAGCACCACAGCCGCAGAGATGTCCTTCTGGAACTACACGGAGATGGCCAAACTCTGCTGCCACACCATAAGCACCACGATGAAGTTTCCCACCAATGACTGCGCCACCACCGATTCCGGTTCCCACTGTGATCATCATCATCTGATCTTCGCCGATACCAGCGCCGTGCTGCGCTTCACCCCATGCGGCGGAGTTCGCATCATTTTCAATCACGATCGGAAGGTTTACAAGTTCGCCAATCGCTTTCTTGAGATTCACACCATTCCAACCAGAGATATTTGGTGTCGCTAGCATTGTTTCGCGGTCAGAGCTGACAAATCCAGCTGCTGATACACCAATCGCAGTTGCGTCATGCTCTCGAAGCAGAACCTTCGCAACATCAGCGATCGTGCGCGTTAAGGCTTCGCCGCCCTCTTTAGGTGTCGCTTCGCGGTGAGTTGCAAGAATCTTTCCAGAGCTATCGACGACTCCGCCAAGAACTTTAGTTCCACCAATATCAATGCCGATTGTGAGAGTCATGAATTAATTTTCCAAAGCTGCTTTCAACTCTTTGAGTGCAAGATCAATCGTCTCTCGCTCTGCCTTCGTTCGCATCATTGCGGGAATCGGCATAGAGAGGGCAACCGTCAATTCATAGGTAACGGTTGTTGTATCGTCACCATTATCAACAAGTGTGTATCCCCCACTCATCTCGGTGAGAAGATCCGCATCATCAAGAGAGAAGGTGAGGCTTAAAGGGGCTTTGCTCCAGTCGTATTCCAAGACGACGCGATCCTTGACCTGACCGGCCTTGATCGACATCTCAATCTTTACCGCCCGACCTTCGCCATCTTTCTCAAGTACTTCGGCGCTCTTGATCGCACTCGACCATTCTGGGTAGCCACTTGGATTGAAAAGCAAGGCAGCGACCTCTGTTACGGGCGCATCGATCGTGATGGAAATCTTCGAAGTATCGGACATGCCCGTAGGTTACCGCCCCGCGCCTCTAGCGGTATGACTATTACTAGCACTACCGTTTACGTATGGATGAATTCTCAACCCCCGCAATCGTTCCAGCCGCAACGGCAGGCAACCTCACCAATTTGGTTGCAGAGCGAGCCTGGTTTGAACCGCAACGCATCATGCTCTCCCGCCCACTCGGCGAGGGATGGCAAGGCGTAAGTGCCCGGGAATTTGAGGAAGAAGTTCGCACCACTGCCAAGGGGTTAATCGCATCTGGTATCTCCATCGGCGATCGCGTCGCGATTATGGCGAAGACCCGATACGAATGGACTGTTCTCGATTTTGCAATCTGGTTTGCTGGCGCCATCGTCGTCCCGATCTACGAGACATCGAGCGCTGAACAAGTCCAATGGATTCTTGAAGACTCTGGTGCAGTTGCTATCGTGGTTGAAACTCCTGCACTCGCTGAAGTTGTTAAGCCGATCATGGGTACTACCTGCAGATTGATCTGGACCATTACTGAGGATGCCATCCCTACTCTCATTCAGAGCGGAACAGGTGTCACCGATGATGAGATCAACCATCGTCGTAATTCACTCAATCCAGATTCACTTGCAACCTTGATTTACACATCTGGTACGACCGGCAAACCAAAGGGCGTCCAACTCACTCACGGCAACTTCCTCGCTGAATGTGGAAATGTTGTTCAAGGTGCAGCCGATCTCTTCCTGAAGCCCGATGGATCGACCCTTCTCTTCCTCCCGATTGCACACGTCTTCGGACGTATGGTTCAGATCGGTGCAATCACCGCTGGTCTCCACCTTGCACATTGCGGTGATATCAATCGCCTTCCTCAAGATCTCGCCTCATTTAAGCCAACATTCGTCTTAGCGGTTCCTCGTATCTTTGAAAAGATTTACAACGGTGCAGAAGCGCGAGCAGAAGCGGCTGGCAAGGGAAAGATCTTTAGAGCGGCGGCGGAGACTGCGATTCGTTATTCAGAAGGACTCGATAGCGGCAAGATCAGTGCCTCATTGCGTTTCAAACACCAACTCTTCGATCGCTTGGTCTACTCCAAGATTCGCGCAGGTATGGGCGGTGCCGTTGAAGCTGCCATCTCTGGTGGTGCACCACTAGGAGCCCGCCTCGGCCACTTTTATCGTGGCGCTGGCGTGCGCGTTCTTGAAGGTTATGGACTTACTGAAACAACTGCCGGCGCAACACTCAATCTCACTCAGGCACAGAAAGTCGGCTCTGTCGGCAAACCTTTGCCGAGCACAACAGTTCGCATCGCTGAAGATGGTGAGATTCTCATCCGTGGCCCAATCGTTATGCGTGGCTATTGGCAGAATGATGCGGCCAATGCCGAAGTATTTACTTCAGATGGCTTCTTTAGATCTGGTGACCTTGGTGCGATTGATGCCGATGGCTTCCTCACTATTACCGGACGCAAGAAGGAGTTAATCGTTACCGCAGGTGGTAAGAATGTCGCTCCCGCAGTCCTTGAAGACCGAGTCCGTGCGCATCCGCTCGTGAGCCAGTGCATGGTTGTTGGCGACAATAAGCCATTTATCGCAGCACTCGTCACCCTCGATGCTGAGGCAATCAAGGGTTGGTCTGCCGCAAATAAGAAGGCTGGTACTTCCATCGCAGATCTCGCCAAAGATCCAGCGCTGATTGCCGTTATTCAGACTGCCATTGATGATGCCAATAAGGCTGTCAGTCGCGCCGAATCGATTCGTAAATTCACGATTCTGCCAACTGATTTCACAATCGCTGATGGTCAATTGACGGCGAAGATGTCGGTGAAGCGCCACGTCGTCGCAAATCAATTTATGCGCGAGATTAACGAGCTCTTCCTCTAAGACGTTATGTGAATTTCGCATGGCAGATCAACTATCTCGAGCCCATCAGAAGACAATCAATGCTGATATCTCAGCAATTATTGTGAAGGTTGATGAAGCGATAGGTCGGAATTCAACCAATTCCTATACTCGTTCTGCACTTCGCGAGATCCGTGAGGAGTTAGCGGAACTCAAAGCTAAAGTAGAAGAGTTGAGTAAAAGTGCATCTGTGCTCTCGCCTCGTGAACGGGAGATATTGTTGGCGCTCCAGAGTGGCGCAACTGCTGCAGCAATCGCCCGTTTCTTCTCAGTGACAGAACCAACGGTGAAGAGCCATATGGCTGCTATCTACCGAAAATTAGGAGTGAACAATAAAACCAGTGCGCTCTCTGAGGCAGTCAAGCGCGGCTTACTCTCCAAATAGAACAGCTTTAAAACGCTCTCCCCAGATCTGCCAACTCCATGTCTCGAGCGCCCATGAACGACCCCGTTCGCCCATGCGGGCACGTAAGGCAGGATCGTGAAGCAGAGTAATTGCGCTCTCTGCAATCGCGGTTACATCAGTTCCATCAACGACAAGTCCAGTCTCCCCCGGTAGAACTGCATCTGGTGCACCGCCTGATGCTCCGCCAAGAACGGGAAGACCGGCAGAACTCGCTTCGAGATAAACGATTCCAAGACCCTCAACTTCTAATCCAAAGAAGCGAGAACGTGACGGCATCGCGAATATATCCCCGACTCTCAGATAGCGCGGAAGATCCTGATATTGCAAGCGACCAACAAAGCGCACAGCATCTTCAATCTTTAAATTTCTCACGAGTTTTTTGAGATGCTCTTTGTATGGACCTTCACCAACCAAGAGGAGAATTGCCTCAGGTTCAGATTTCAAAATGAGCGGCATCGCCTCTATCAACTTATCTTGGCCCTTACGGTGCACCAGGCGTCCAACAGAAACGATGACTTTCTTATTCTCCAGTTTGAGCGCACTTACTAGATCTGCCGGCTTCGGACCTGGAGTGAAATGATCAACGGCAATTCCTGGCGCAATTCGCACGGTTTGCAGATCCTTGCGGAGTACTGGCTTCATCGCTTGTAATGTGAAATTGCCAAGATATGTCAGAACATCGAGATTGCGTGAGATTGCCTTCATTACT
>Ga0214164_1000215_pt1 | contig 40121 bp, 15 predicted proteins | sample TroBogepilimnion_13_FD_153003 | JGI IMG/M metagenome (GOLD analysis project Ga0214164, IMG submission 153003) | Freshwater microbial communities from Trout Bog Lake, WI - Practice 03JUN2009 epilimnion v4 | ecosystem: Environmental > Aquatic > Freshwater > Lake > Epilimnion/Euphotic zone ... | reverse complement strand
AGTGCAGTGCCTGTACCAGTACCCACTCCTGTAGCAATAAAGATTACCCCAACCGCATTTGTAGCAGCACCTATAGTTGTAAAATCAGTTGTACCTAATGATTCAATTCTATATGTTGCCCCTATAACAATTGATGTAGCGGAAATAACACTAGCCTCAAACTGCACAGTTTGATTTAAAGCAAAGTTAGTAGTTGAAGCACAAGTAATCAAGTTAGTTATAGAAGATGTTCCAGTTACTGTTGTAGTAGCAAGAGGATCTGATATGACATTACTGATATTAGTAATCGCGGCTACTGTGATGCCGTTTAGATTTCCAGTCATTGTTCCCGTAGCAGTAGTTACCGCAATTGGTGCGCCACCTAATAGTTCCGAAATAGTAAACGTAGAAGAATCTATTATTTGTGCTATGTAATAGTTTTTACCGGCTACTATACCGCCGATAGTTGGAGCAGAGAACACAATCACTTGACCTATTGTGAACACTGAAGTGTTATATCCAGTATCTAGTGTTAGCGTGTTTAGATTTTCTGCGTACAATTGAGTGTCATATCCAACTGTGCCGTTTTGGTCATAAGTTGATACTGTGTTTGTTGTAGCAGATACTATAACTGTAGTAGATGCAGACAGAGAAGAACCACTAATACCATATTGAGTATTAAAGTATTGATTATCAGTCAAGTTATATGATGTTACTGCAACTGTACTTCCGATCGGTGGAGGAGTATTGAATGTTATGGTGTTTGATAAACTGCTGATAGTGTACTGTGCAGCCGTTTGTCTTACGCCATTTACTTCTACTATAGCGTTAGTAGGATTATCTTCAACTACATAATTAGTTAAAGTAAATGAAGATCCTGTGATATTTGAAAAGACTTGAGTTTCAGGTATAGTATAGCTATATTGAGGAACTGTTTCTCCAAACAGTGTATAGGTAATATAATCTACTGAAGGATCATAAAGTGAAGCAAACACTAATTTGGCTGTAAAACCGTCTGCCGAAAGCGCAGCAGCATAGTCGTTTGTAATAAACGATGCTCCACCAACTGCATCGGTCAATGTTAATGGTGCTCCACCAGGAGTAGCAGATATACTAAATTTATAAGAATCCAAAATATGAGAAATGTAATAAGTTGTTTGTGGAGTTACGCCACCAAACATTGTATTGCTAAACTTAATAGGTGTGTTTGCTATTAATCCAGAAGTAGAGTTACATGTTATGTATCCTGTGCTTGCTGAAGTTGAAATCGCAAAATTTATAGTTCCCAAAACTAGTTTATTACCATTGTGATATACGACTGGAGGACTCCAGAATACTCCGTTGCCAGTTTCGATGATGCAGACCATACTACCCACCGCGTCACTTAAGTGGAATGTAGATCCTGCAATACCAGTTGAGATATCATATGTAGTAGAAACAGTAATGCTGTTTGTCACAATACTGATTGTTTTTACATAGTACACAGTTCCTGCTACAATGTTTCCAAAAGTGCTACCTTGGAATGTAATTGGACTGTTTAATATGAAACTTGATACATTGTCTACTACAATAGAATTTGTTGCGCTTATAGTAGCAGTAGCATTGGTTTGTATAGGTGCCGTACCCGGTCTTACTATTCCGTTGCCGTTATTGATATTACCGGCATAGTTGCAATCTAATGGAATTCCATTGAATCCAGTAACTGGATCTAGTATAATAGGGTCACGCTTAGTACTTGACTTGACTAATTGGTATCCATTGCCTACTTCGTACACATCTATTCTTAGAGTATTAGATGCTGCTAGAGGACTATTCAATATTACAGTACTGTTTACCCAATCAACAGTATAATCTATGCTATTATAGATGCTAGTAGACAATTGAGTAGAACCATTAATCACAAATACTGCTACTTGTGCGGGCACTTGAACTGCTCTATCAAAACTGTAAACAGTTTGGGTTGAATAAGCAGGTGTAAATTGTAGAGATACTACATTATAACCGTCATGTGCATATTGAGCAGGATCCCAATTACTACCCGGTAGCGTATTAACTATCATAGATAGATTGTCAGATACAATACCAGGTACTAGTTCTTCTGGGCCGAATCCTGAAGTAAATGCTGAGCCTTGTACATCATATACTGCTGGCAGAGTTGCAATAAATGGTTGATCTTGCAGTTTTACATTCAGCGGTAACTGTTGCGATGGTTGGAACGGATTACCTAAGTATGTGCTGTTAGGGTAAGTAGTACCAGTCAATAATTGTGAGAAGTCAACACTTGAAACTCCTGGCTGAAGCGGTGAAGTCTCATGGTACGTGAAACTAGGCATATTGACTGTAGGCTTATAGTATCCAACAATTCTGTCTAGTGCGTTGATTCTACGATCACCCGAATCTAATAGTTCCCACTTGCCATAAACAAATTCTGAATCATTATTGCTAACTATGCAGCGATACAGTTGATTGCTGAACTTAACAATGCTTGGGTTAAAATAGAATGGTTCATACAAGAACGCAAACGAACCCAAAGCAGCCATAGTCATAGAACCAGATGCATTTGCAGTTATATCTAATGTAGTACCCCCAGGCAGAGTAGAAATAGTTACAGTAGTTGATGTTGGTTTTGCCTTAATATAATAAGTCTGACCCAATACAATATCTGTAGTGAAAACTTCTCCAGTGAATACTACTGAATCATTTACTGCAAATATTGTAGAATCTGCTACAGTAACTCTGTCATTGGAAGCAGTAACTGTAGTTGCAGTAGTTGATTTTACTCCCGTGTATGGGAATCCAATTCCTGTTACAGGTACTGCCATTAACGGATCAGCATACACTTCAAATGTATTTGTTCCTGTTACTTTTAAGTAATACTTGCTTTGTGAATCAGCAGGTACTGTTCCCGTGACTGTTAAACTTACTATAGATCCTTGACTATCTACTCCATTCACTTCAATAGTAACGTCATTGGCAGGGGATACGCCACCTACTTCAGTACCGCTTACTGTTAGTACATTAGTTGTAGCCATTCCTTGCCCCCCGGCTACGATAGTTACAGAGTAGCCACCTACTAAGTAATTAACTGCTATATCAGGCAGAGTGACAGGTGTCTGTGTATATGTAACTGGGCCATAGTCACTTGATAACGAAACGTTGCCACCTCCCAACGAAGTCGATAGTGTTACATACGCATCTCCAGTGCCTGTCATAGAACCAGTGTCACTGGTAAGAGTTAATACAGTACCGCTCGGTGTAGTGCTTATAGTAAAGTGTGTTGAATCTATTATTGTTTTTACATAATATGTTTGACTAATTGTGATTCCACCTAACCCTGTACCACTAAAGACGATTGGCATGTTAGCGTAGAGTACAGAAGTATCGTTGCAAGTAAGTCTATTTGTAGAAGATGCAGTTGCTGTTACTTCTACTGTTATTGCACCAATGCTAGTCACATAGTAAGTAGTTGCTGTTACCAAGTTACCAATATTGTGACTTACTCTTAATGGCATGTTTACATAGAAATTTGCTGTGCCATATGTAGCAGATATAGCAGCATAATTAACCCCTGCAATAGTTGCAACAATTGAGCCAGTTAATTCGTTAGAAACTGTATATGTAATTGGGTAATATTCTTGTGATGTTTTGTATAATGTAAACAACTGACCATTAACTTGTCCGGGACTTACTGGTAGCGACAAGTTGATTGTCATGTCACCAATAGAAGTAGTCAGAAGTGCAGTATTTGCTTGACTTACTAGAGTTGCAAAAGAACGGCAAGTTGCAGTACCTGTACCAGTTCCTGCTCCTGTTGCGACAAATACTACTCCAATAGTATTAGATGCTGCACCAATCAAAGTAAAATCAGTAGTTCCTAAATCTAGAATAGTATAAGTAACTCCTGTTACAAAAGAACCAGCAGTAACTGTAGTAGTGGATGAAACTGTAGACAGCACAAATGTACTACCATTATAATCAGTAGAAATCGTTATGTTAAAACCATCGATTATTTGACTTACATAGTAAATTGTAGAAGGAACGATGTTACCAAAACTAGTTGCTGCTTGCCCTTCAACAACCATTTCGTTAATAACAATAGGATCATTAACTGAAAGTCCAGTTGTACTATTCAAAGTTACATAATTGGTACTGCTATTAGTTGCTTCTACTTGTACCGTGTATGGGTCTGCGCTAGTGGAAATTGTGAAATTTTGCTTATCTAGTACCGTAGTGACATAGTATGCTTGATTTGCTACTACTCCGCCAAATACATTCCCTACAAAGAATACAGGTAATCCAGAATACATACCCTTTGTGCCACCTGTACCAATTGAATTCAACGGTACAGTTATGTAACCACGTTTTGCAATACTGTTAGCAGTGACCGAAGTAGCAGTTCTTATGCCAGGATAGTTCATAGTCAGTGTTGCAGTATTAGTTACTTGTGCAACTAAGCAATTTAATCCAGCACCAGTTATTACTTGATTGCTCAATGAAAGCGTGCTGCCGCCTGAAGTTGCTGAAATAGTAAAGTCTGTAAGACTTAATACTTCTTTCACATAGTACACAGTGTTTGGTACAATACCGCTTGAACCAACAAAACCGTTAAACTGTACCGGCATTCCTTCAACCATGCCAACTGTAGAACCTGAAGCATTTTCTAGCGTACTGCTGCTTAGAATTAATCTAATTGCATTTGTTGAGGCTATAGTTTCAGACACAGTGCGTACAAAAGAAGACCATTCAACTTGCTGAATGTTCCCAGTGTCTACGATTTCAAATACACAGCCTTGTGCGCTAGTTAATATAGAATTGATATCAGGCTGAGTGCTACTTAATGGCAGCGTAGAACTTGAAGTTTGTAACTGACTTAATGCATCCCCAGTAAAGAACGCACCATAAAATGCATTAGGAGTCCATTCTGATACTTGAGAATTATAACTAGTTCTGTCAAACTTCAATGTTATATTGTTTTCTCTGATTGGCGCGGCTGTAGAAACAGCAGATGCTTTTGCGCCTAAATTCAGAGTATGACCAGTTCCCGAGCCTTGATTATAGAAGAATACTCTGTTCGTATCACTTACTGCATCTAAGTAAGTTGTGTAAAGTGCTACAACAACAGCAGGCGCGCTTTGTAGTACGTTTATGTAGTACCATTGGTTGTTTTCAACTCCACCAATAGCCTGTCCGTTTGGAGACATTTCGTATTTTACTAAGTCTCCAGTTTGTAAGAGAGGTGTAGGAATCTGAATAGTACTAAACAGTACATTTACATTTGTGCTTGCAAATACAATTTGCTCAGCGTAATCTATAATGATTTGTGGGAGTACTGCATATCCATTACCTGGATCGATAACATTTACTGAAACTACCGAGTCTAAACTCATAACTGCTTCTAATTGAGCAGGTACTGAAGGTGCTGGATAAATTGAAGTATCAATATAAGCAGTTACTTTAGGTGGATTAGTGTACCCTCTGCCACCGTTCAATACTAGAACTGCTGGCAAGTCAATATAAATGTTTTCGCCAGGGAAGTGAACGCTAACAGTAGTACCACCGTAACCTCTTACTAAGTTGGTTAAAGTATTATTTGCACGGTTTACAGTAGAGTATGCAATCTTTTCTTCACCAATCATGATTACACCATTTAATGGGAATCCTGAAGCATTTGTTACTGCAATAACCGAAGATCCTAATCCCAAATAAGCAGTTATTTCACCGATCAAGTAGTTGGTTTCACCTGTCAGACTAATTCCATAATTAGTAAACCACTGATAGTACTCAGGTTGCTGCCAAATTAGACTCGTTGGTGAGTATGTATAAACATTATCAGGATTACTGTATACCAATTGAGGTGATACAAACTGATCAATTGTAGTGTTGTATTGTGCTGGTAAATCAAAGTCGATTACATTACCGGCCCATGTGTTAGAACCAGTGTATACATAAGTAAATTCTTTGATGAATACGTGATACGGTAATGCTTCTCCTAAGTATCCAGCCAAGAAATCTTGATTGTCAGACTGATAGTTTTCATAAGGAAGCAATTGTCTGATGTTGTGTGAAACATCTACTAATGAAGTCTTGTTCAACCAAGTAAGATAGTTTTGTGAAGATACAGATTCGCTTTGAATATACTGGAACAATAAGATCAAACTATTATTTCTGTAAGCCAACAATTCGTTAGTATAAATCTGTTCAGTTAATGCTCTTGCTATCCAATAAGTTTCTTCACTAGGATACGTGTCGAATGACGCAGTATCAAAGAAGTTATTACCCCAACCAAATCCTGCATCCTTGTAATTCCAAAGGCTAGACTTGAATTGAATTGTGCCGTTTTGTAACCCTATGCGATTCCAAACGTTTCCAGCTACTAAGATATACCACTCTGATTTACCTGCACCGTTAGATTGTACTTTTACAATAGTACCTGGTGCAACGCTTAAAGTTGACAAATCTGCGTAGAAAGGTACTACTGTAGATGATCTGATAGAATTATCATAGCCAGGTGCCCACCAGTTTATAAACTCCCAATAATTAGATGTGTCGTAGAACGGACCTTTAGCATACAAGTAAGTAGCATTTTCTCTGATTTCAGTGATAGGATACTTGCTCATTACATTGTTTGCAAATTCAATGTAATTTTGAAGTGCTATGAATCTGTCTAAGAAGAAACTTTGTCTTGGTCGTGCTGCAACACCAGATTGCACTGCTACTGGCAAGAACGGATCTGGTACTACTTGACCTATTCCGTCTACGCCTGACAAACTATACAATAATTTTTGATATAGTAATGTTGGGGTAGGATTTGCTAGAGTTGGTAAACCTGGCAAGAAGTCATCAGGATAATTTTCTCTAATGAGTGAGTATTCAGTGTGATATTGATCGTTAGTCACACCAGTAGCATAACCCACATTCAGCACACTATCATTACCGTTCAAGTACTGCTGTGAATTATACACTGAGAATACATTAGGTAGTATTGGAGAAATGTAACTTATACCTGAGTTTTGAGGACTGCTGATATATGATTGCAGCACGGTGTCAGATAGAGTCTTTCCTTGTTCACTAAAGATAATACTAGTGTTTCTTACCCAGAAGTAATAAACAGGTACTGCTGATTGTGAGGCATTTAATATAGTTTCTATCGTGTATAGGTTAGTGTTATATGGTGTGCCCGGGCCCTGATAGTTTGCAGGTGGGTTATTGCTTGCTACCCAAGTATATACTGCAACATCACTACCAGGGAATACCGCACCCCAATACTTACTGTTATATACTACATCATCTTGGTGATAGTTTACGAATCTAACATTAGAAGTATTAAACCAAATATTGCCTAAATGTTCTTTACCCCAAACTAATGCACGTTGAGTTACATTTCCATTATTGTAACTTGCAGGATCATTGTTTGAAATAACATCAATGTTTTCTGCTACTGCACCTAATAACTTGTCCTGCAATGGATCAAAGTAGTCTAAGTTTACTAATGTGTTATTAGTTTGTGCGCTGAAAATCTGCATGTACCCAATTCTTGCAGTATCAACAATTGGTGCAGTTTGTCTGTAAACTTCCCAGTCTTGTTGACCAACAGAATTAGTGTAAGAAATTACTTGACCATAACTTACTAAATCACCGTCAGTAGCAAATCCTGAACCAGAAGCCGGCCCTGTAGCAACGAATGTAACACCAACCGTGTTCGAAACAGCACCAATTGCAGTAAAGTCTGTTGTTCCTACGAATACAATAGTATATGTTACTCCGGCTGTTAGTGTAGTTGCACTAATGTCATAATTGTACATATTTGGTGTGCCAACTACAACTCGATTGCTAACAAAGTCAATAGCAGTGCCGTAACGCGGCTGAGGACCGTATGTTAGATTTGGTGCATTTACACTTTGAGCATATACAAATGATCCAGGATTTTGTAGAGTTTCGTTGTAGTTACCCAAATAATCAAACATGTAAACTGCGCCAGCATTTGGGAACGACTCAATAAATTGTGTAGTATTGTTGTCAAAGATTGTATCCTGATCAGGATAATCTACAACATCAAATGTCGTATCTTCATATCTAGTGCCAACTGGTGCACTGGCTACAAATGATCCCGACTCATTGAACTTGACTACAGTACCAAATTGTGTTGGCCCTTCTGTATGTGGGCATAGCACAACTTGTGTTTGAGTGTATGTATTAACTCCTAATTCAGTCAATGCTGAACTGTTTAGTGCCGTCACTAGTAATTTTTCATTAGCCTGTGCTAAAGCAGGATTGGTTAAACTAATAACTAGTTTATTGTCGCTAGTTGCACTAGCAGTAATGTTGATAATATTAGTTTGATTAATAGTGTTTGCTGCTACTGCTGCATTAGCACCAGAAGGTATAGTTGCAGCAAAGCCATTAATCAGTATTGTGCGAGTAGCAGTAGTTGCTACTGGTGATGTGCCATATACTTGACCGTACTCTGCACCACCGTTAGTAAATCTGTATACTGCACCTTCTACTAATTGCTGTGTTAATTCGAATGGGGCACCGACAATAATCTCACCTGCATGAGCAGTTGTATCTACTGATAGACCAAACTGCACTCCTACTTGAGGATTGTTTTGTGTGGTAAGTGTTTGTACTTTAGTGAATACATTTCCGCTTACATTGATGATATCTCCCGCGGTCAAAGAACCGGTGTATGTTAAAGTAGATCCTGAAATAGAGTATTCGCTTGCTTGAACTGCAACACTATTAACGCTTACTTGTACTGCTGACGGAGACCATGCTAATTGGAAAGATGGTGCAGGATTTGAGTTAAGAGGATATGTGTATGGTGCTATGAAATTCTGCACACTTCTTTCATATACATACGCAGAACCCCAGTTTTGATAATCAGTGCTGTAGTCAACATCTGGTGCACCGATCACAACAGTATCACCGTAGTAATCAGTTGCGATTGAGTATCCAAAGTTATCACCAGTGGTCAAGAATCCAGTAGCATCGATGATTGCTGAAGATTTATATGTAGATTGAGTTGCTGTGCCTGTACCTGATCCAGCACCTGTTGCGATAAATGTAATTCCTACTTTATTTTCGATTGCACCTACAGCAGTAAAGTCTGTAGTACCAATGCTGTTGATAGTGTACGTTTCACCTGTCACAAAACTGCCAGCAGTTAACAATATATTTTGCTTATTGTAAACATAAACTTTATTATGACCGGTGTCTGAGATATACAACCAATTAGTATCACCGGATAATGCTAATGCGCTACCCCAATTAGTTACGCCGCTAGGCGCAGTGATTCCTGCCTGGTATGAAATTAGTTGATCTGATAGTACCGAATTGTTGATAGTATAGATATAAACAGTTGGAGTACCTGTAGGTTGTGATATTACATAAATTGATCCTTCGTTTACCATAGAAGAACCAAACGATGCAGCATGAGTTAATGTTTGGAATAAGTCATATCCGCCCGTGCCCTGGTTAAGATCATATCTGTATACGTTTCCTAAATTAGGGTCACCAATTAAGTAGCCACCTAAGTTACTGTTGTAAACTACAGAACTACCAAACGACAAACTATCATTGAGCGGTTGAGTGATTTCTTCTTCTAACTGATAGTTGATGTTCTTTTGGTAAACTGCCCATCCACCGTCATTATTAGTATCTACCCAAACTGTGTTCTTAACAAACTCAGAAGAATCTAAAGGAAGATTTGTGATTTGCGAAGGTGTAGTTACACGCTGCGGGGACAGATACATACCTACGCCTTGACCAATTAATTGACGAGAACTTGAAGTTAACGACAACAATATAGTAATCTGATAATTGTCAACAACATTATTAACCGTATAGTATCCGTTTACTGCACTATTAAAGTTTGTTATGGCGATCAAATCATATTGTTTTAAATTGTGCATCTGTGAGAATGTTACAGTGCAAGTATTATTTAAATTGTTTGTTACAGCAACAACTTGACCAAGTGAAATTGGAGTATACACATTCCATTGATTTAAGTAATTGGCTAACCAAACATAATCACCTACGTAGAAACTTGTAAGAGGTATAATTACTCCTTGTTGATTTACGGCAGTAGGCAATTGAGAATAGAAGTAAGACGACATTTTAACGTCGTTGAAGTTCACATATCCAGCATCAGGGAATAATGTAGATGGAACATATTGGCTTATAGTAGGTAATACATTAGGGCTGGTTGGAGGTGAACTGTAATTGTAGTTGTATAAAGAGTAAAGAGGTACTTCTTGTTCTACTCCAGTAGTAGATACTCCGTCAGTTAAACCCACAATGAAGGGGTTACCACTTAATTCTGCTGCGTTAAGTTTAAACTGAACAAAGTTATTGTTTAACACGCCGCCAAAATTGCTAGACAAAATAGCCCAGTTTTCGTATACGTTATAATCTATGCCGCCGTGAGGTAAAGTTGCGCCCTTAAATGCGCTAACCGCATTAGTGCTTCCCTTAGTCTTGATCAAATTCTGATAAACATTGACTTGTGTTACATCTGTTAGATCAGCAATAGCAGCATAATCGCGCTGTCTGTATCCAATCAATGAGTAACACAATAAGTTAGTGTCTGTATTGAGTGCAGACTGTTCATTGCTGTAGTAATATGTACTGTCTAGCGAGTTAGTGCTAGAGTTAGGCAACAAACCTGTTTGTATCATGTTGTAGTTTGATAGCAACCAATACTTTTGTTGGAATGTTTCGCTTGGTTGTATAATATCTTGAGCGACCCAGTATTGATTTTTGTATTTTACAATTTGTCCTTTAGTGTACTTGGCTGCCGGATCCCATTGTACCACATTATTTTGATTGATAATGAAGCCCGACGCAGTGTATGTACCATTCCAACTTGCAGTTTTAGCCCCTCTCAAGTATAATCTGTTTTGTCTTAAGCCAGTTACTAAATCGCAAATAGTGTCGCCAAACATTGTAGTATTGTTGAATACGCAAGCGTTTTCAAAATTACTCAAGTTGAATTGTCCATAACTAATAGTGTCACCCTGATTTAGAGGAGTAACGCTAAACTGTGTACCATTTCTGATAATTGATAAGTCAGCATTCTTGATTGGATACAAGTTTTGATTTAATACAAAGTTTGCACCTTGTACGCTTAGTGGCTGTACGATCTGATTTTCTCTATTGATTGTAAGTTCATAAGCAGCAGGATTTAGTGTAGTGATTGCGCCCGGCTGCCAACCAATTTGTACCCAGTACAAGAATTCTGAAATCATTTGATTCCAATTAATTGGTAGGGCACCAAGTTGATATTCGTATGTTGCACCATTCGCTTCTAAGTAAGCACCATAACTGGCTAAGAATATTGCAACTGCTTGCGGAGTTTGGAATATAGTACCATATGGCACCATTTCTTCGGTCGATGTAAAGTTTCTAGGTACTGTTACTGAAAGTGAATCTACTTTTGTAGTACTAGTCTGCCCATCGTTTTTAGGTACTAGAGTTGAAAAATACGCCGAATTCTGTGAATTACCAAATACGGCATACTGACCTTGATTAGTGATTTGAACGATTACGCTTGAGTACTGCAACACGCTGTATGGTGGGTTGCTGTATAATAACACTTGATAACTTTCATTTGGTATTAGCAATGAAGAGTTATTGCTATTTGGATTAGTGCTTTGAATATAGAAATTCAACAAGTTTTGATCGCTGAATCCTGCTAAACGGTATACTAATCTTACATCTAAGTTGTTTATCAACGTAGTGATTGTTGTAGTAGCGTCAACACCGTACTGCTTTCTGTAGTCAACTACCCAGTTAATATAACTTGTTACAGGTGTGCCCGAACCATATACTGGAATTTCGTTAGGTACTAAGTGACTTCTGCCACCAACTAAGTACTGGTTGAACTCTTCGCTGTATTTGTAGTTGTCTACCCAAGCGCCTAAATTAAAGAATTCTGCTGGTTTAGTGAGTGCTAGAATACGCATTAAGTCGAAAGGCCAACTGCTACTGCGTCTGTAACTGAATTCTACTGGGCCGTCGTCACCAACTACCCAGTTTGCTTCAAATGATGGAGTATAGTAATTAGCCACTACACTTTGGAATGGTGATATTAAATTACCCTGACTGTCTACAGGCAACACTTTTAACAATCCATTACGAACTGCTTTAGGTATTACAACAGGATTTCCGTTATTCCAGTCTAAGCCTGCTGCTAAATCTCCCCAAAGAACTAAGTTATTGCTGGTGTATGGTGCTGGACCATATCTGTCAGTCCACCAACTTGGTTCGTTCTTATAACCTAACATTTCCCACGGTGTAGTGTTGGGAGTAGTTGTGTCGTAGAAATAACTATACACGCCTCTCCAGTAACCAATGTCGATAACGCTATTGTCTACTTTGTTAGTAGTCTTCTTATAGTTCCAAGTATACTGGTTGTAAGAATTATAGTACTGTTGCTTGTAGTCTAGTTTGTTTTGTCCTACCCAATTCAAGAATCCAGGTGTGTAAATTTCTAACCATTCATCGTATGAATAGTCAGTTGTTCTAAAGAAGCCCGGTGTAACTTCATATGCTTGAATTGGAATAGTGTTGCTTAACTTAAGATTGTTATACACTCTCTTTTCAAACTCAAGCAGTGCTTGGTCTCTAAAGTCAACAAGCGTATCTGTTTCAGGAATATAATCGCCGTACAGTTTGTTGTAAGAACCGTCGTGACCCTTGATGAAGTAAGTTGGTTGCTGATAACCAGTATCTAAAACTACTTCAGGTATGAAAGCAGGATACAATCCTAACTTAGTTGGAGTGTTTGGTACATAACTTCCATAAGTTTGATTGTATTCGTTGATAGTTACAACGTCACCTGCTAGCAATTGAATAGTAATTTCTAGCGAAGGTGCAGTAGCACTTACTGTATAATCTTGATTAATTACTAGCTGCTTAGTTATAGTTAATCCGCTAATAGTTCTAGACAAGTATACTAAAACACCATTATAATTTGCTGTTTTGAAATTATAAGTTTGTGTTAAAGGATAAACTGTTCTGTCTAAGTTGCTTTTGAAAGTATAAGCATTTGATGCGTACGGGGCTTTGGCAGGAATCATATCACTCCAGAAGAATGATTGAGAACTGTCTTTAGCCGCAGTGATAAGATCAATAGCAGTGTTCAATACATATGCTGGATCATAACGCTGGTCGAATGGGTAACTATTTACTGTGTATACGATTAGGTTCTTGTATTCAACATACTTTTTGCTATTGTATGCTAGCGCATCAAAAATATTGAAATCTAGATTACGCAAGAATGTAGCAGGTAATGCTAGAGATGCGCTATTCTGTATAATAACATTACCGTATGGTACTAAATTACCCAAGTCTCTATAATTGTTAGAGCCAAATACGTGTCCTGTTGTGTTTGGGCAGTTATTAAATATGCTTGCGTATTGTCGTCTAATATCACCTACATTAGTTACAGTAATATCTGTGTTGAATGGGTTGTTGCTTAGATTGATCGGAATCTGATAGAACGCATATTTGCTTACTTGATCACTTAACACTAAAATCTGAACAAGTGTGTTTGTTATCTGATTTGGAATATTGATTACTACAGTAGTAGAATCACTAGTTGTGGTTACAGTGTAGTTAGTAGATGGTTGCAATACATTGTTTACGTAAACTTCTAAGACTGGCCAAGGCTCTACATCAGAAGCAACTGGTGCAACATCTAACAAGAATGCGTTGTTAGGTACTACATAATTTCTTACATAGTTAAATTCAAATACCTGATACTGTACGCTAGGTCCTACTGCTGTTTGCCAACCCAGTAATCTAGTGTGGTCAGTTAAACTATTTGTGTTATAAACAAATCCAGTGTTTACGTTTTCAGTAACAGGAGAAGAACTGTTGACATATGTAAAAGTATCTGAATTGAATGATACGTCAAAACTAATGTCGCCAATATTGTTTACTGAACTATAACTTAGCGGGAATCCTAATACCTTATCAGCAAGCCCAGTACCTATAGCGTAAGAGAATAAACGTGATCCTTTGAATGAAGTACCAACATAATATGCAGGATTTCCAAAACTTATACCATTTGAGTCAAACACATCAAATAATGGTGCTTGATTGTTGGTAATCTTTTGTTGTGCCTGTACCCAAGCAGTACCGTTGTACCAGAAACTATAACCTTGATTATTATATCCTCTGATTACTGCTGCTACATTACCTGCTACTATTTGACCATCTGGTGCTTCTGCTAATGTAATAACAGGAGGTGATCCTTGTGTAACTGTAGAGAAGTTTACAACAAATATTTTTGCTTTTTGAGCAGGATCGGCTGCAAATATAACTCTAGCGCCAGGGAATAAAGCGTAATTAGTATTACTGCTAGGATCGGCTACAAGTGATACCCCGATTATTCCTGACAGTACTGTAGGATTTGGCCAAGATACTTCAATGTATAGTACCCCTGAGTGATTAGTAATACTAGTAATTTGTGTATTTGGTGGCAATATATTCTGAGAATCGTTTATATACATGCCTACTTCTAGGGTGCCAGTAACTGAAGCCACTGGTACAGTTACAGTAGTAGAAGTAGAAGGCAATTGAATTACCGACTTAGATACTACTCCGCTAACACCCGAGTCTCCCACAGCAACAAATCCACCGATTGTGTCTACAGCAACTCCATAAATATTAGCAGGATCGATACTATTATTCATGAAAGCAGGTGCAGTCCACGTACTTCCATCTAACGAAGTTGAGTAAACTGGTCTGTACGCTACGCCATCAACTGTGTTTTGGTCGTACCCAACAGCGACAAATAAACCGTAATAGTTCGTTGAAACAGCAGTCATTCTTATGCCGCTAGCAGAACCAGTCATTGCTACAGGAGTAATCCAATTACTACCAGTTGTTGAAGTAGAATAAACTGGATAACCGGTATTAATATCAGTTCCAATAGCAACAAATAACCCAGATGAATTAACAGTGACCGCTAGCATCCGAACCGGATTAGTAGTACCATTCATCGGTGTAGGTGTAGTCCAAGTGCTACCATCTACTGATGTAGCGTAAACTGGGTATTGGTTGCCATCATAACCGACAGCAACAAATAATCCTGAAGAGTTTACAGTAACTGCTTGCATTGCAGCGAAACTAGTGCTGCCGTTCATTATAGCAGGAGTAGTCCAATTAGTACCATCTGTGGATGTAGCATACAACGGATAAGTACTTCCGTCACTGCCAACCGCAACAAATAAACCAGACGAATTAACAGTAACCGAGCGCATTTGAGTATAAACAGAACTACCGTTCATCAGCGCAGGAGTAGTCCAATTAATGCCATCTGTTGATGTAGCGTAGTAAGGATAACCTGCCCCTCCCACAGCGACAAAAAGCCCAGCAGAATTAACTGTTACTGAATTCATACTGGCGGCAGGAACAACAACTCCATTCATTGATGCTGGCGTAGTCCAATTGATACCATCTGTCGATACAGAGTAAAGAGCAGAATTAGCAGTTCCATAACCAACTGCAACATATACACCAGTTGGGCTGATTGCTACTGCTCGCATATTTGCAACATTGATGCTACCCATTGGTGAAGGTGTTGTGAATCCTACAGTAGGTACAGGGGGATTAAAGACATTTGCGTTATATGCAGTGTACACATCAACGTCTGGATAATAAACAGGTTGACCGGCGACAAGATTTAAGCAGTCAGTTGTTCTAAAATCAATAAAATCAACTGCACTTACACCAACTGAACCATAGTTGAATAGTTCTAGATTTGGATAAAACTCGATGATCGGTCTAGCCGCCTTGTTATCTTGTCTAGCAAATGTAGTAGCAATAGATGGATCATTATTATACTGTGCAGTAGCATTGATTACGTCAATATGAAACCAACGATTACTGCGCGACCATGGGTTTCGGTTGATAGAATTTCTAGCAATTGTGATATAATCAGGGTATGTAGGTATGTACAGTGTGTCAGAAAAATTGCCTATATCCCAATTAGTAGAATCCCAAGGTGTAAGAACGTCACCTGTAAATGGCTCTGATACTATGAAATCGCTTACAGGAAGTAATTCAATAGCCGTACCCACACCCTGTACATAATATTGCCCAGTTAAGTAACTTGAAGGTACTACGTCTCCATTAAACTGTACTTTTAAGCCATTTGTAAATACTACACCATTTGTTGATGTGAAGTTCTTTTGGCCTAATACTTGAGTGTTTATATCTAATTGATTAGTAACATTACTCTCAATAAGTCTTATCATTCCTACTCTTGTAGGATCACTGCCGTCTTGGTAATAGAGTGTGTCTAGCGGGGCTGAAATATACGGTAGTTGTTCTATGTTGTTAGAATTATCCAAATAGAAAGTCAATCCACCATATGTGTTTCCATATACTACATTGATGTTTTGATTGACTGGTATAGCACTAACTACAGATAAACTAATAGTAGGATTATTAGGATCTCCCACATAAGCAATTTTATAGAAGTTGGTGTTTACTGGAGTACCAGTATCATAGAACATCACGGTCATGCCATTCAATGATGTTACACCGTCTATGTTTTTAATAGTTGATACTAGTTGTCCGTTCAAATTCTCGTAAGGGATATTACTTACTAGACTTACTAAGTTGTTTCCAGGAAGAATATATTGTTGTTGTGCGTTTGCTGGCGGAACTGTAAATGTTACTATGCCTGTTTCCGCACCATTGTTGCCTACGCCATATATTTGACGAACGCTTTGATTTGGATTTGTTGGATCAATTCCCTGTACGCCAGGAAGACCTTGAATCCAAAATTGAGTAGATTGATTTACATAAAAGTTGTATACGCCGCCGCGCAACAGTGTAATAGTAGGATTAATACTGCCCGTATCCGAACCTAGAACTGAAATATTATATCCATTAGCCTCAGCAGTTACTACATAATCTTCAGCTGAGAATACTGTTGCTGCTGCTACTGTAACTGCCGGTGGCCCTTCAGGCAACCAATAGTACTGATTAAAATTGATTAGAGGATCTAAATTAGTAAATGAATCCCAAGAATAGAATTGTGAATTAAACAATCTGCTATTGTTATTGGCTAAGCCACCTGCTGCATTGATAGCATTCAAGATTCCAGGATAACTAATAAAGTCTGTGGCAGTTGAAGTGCCTGGCTTAGTGAATACAACGCCCGGATCTAATTGATAGTTTGTTCTAGTAGCATCTGGTTCAGTAACATAATAGTCATTGGCGTTAACACCGTAACCAAATCTGTTACCTACGAAACCTTGTAATTTTTGTAAATCAGGTGGATTTACTAGTTGGTCAAGAGTTGCACTCAAGAACTGTTGGTTTGAGGGTGTCTGAAATATCTCAGGTAAGAAATCTAATGTTCTAATTACTTTGGCCATTTATTTTAAACCTATAACGCTATTTGTAGTTCTGCCGGTGTCAATGCAGGTATCACAACAATGTTATTCGCTGTAGCCGCATTAACGAATATCTCATACGGAGCACATTGAATTTCATATAATGATCCAAACGGTTGATTTGGATCATTAGCAACTAGTACCGCAGAACTTACATATTGACCAACATTAGTATGTAGATATGCTGCTAGTTCAGAGAAATAGAAAGTATCACCGAAGTTCCAATTATTTATGTTAAAATATTCGTTCATTGCTGTAAGTACTGCACTTATAATCTCACTATTACTTGCGCTTACTCCTGCAACAGGAACGATTTTAATAGTGGCTTGAAGTGCTGGATCTGCTTTAGGACCAAACAGTGGCTTGAATACTACGCTATTAGGTATAAGACTATCGCTGACCATCTTATAATCTTGTAACTGACCATAAGACTGATTTAATTCATCGATAGTCGGCATTTCTGGTTCAGGTATTGTACCAGTTGTGTCTTGAATATAGTTTTGATATTGTGTGTAGTAACTTTGTGTTACGATATACAAATCAATGATATTTGTTGTAGTTGGATCAATTCTTGTAGTGTTATTAGAATTGTGTCTGTATTGAAAACTTAATCCCTGTCTACCCGTTTCTACTGAGTATTTGGTTTGCAACACTAGTGAGTAATCTGGCGTAGTAACTAATGGATTCTGCGCGGTAGTGTAAAAATTACCTACCCCACCAGAAGAGTTGACTTCATTGTATGCAAAGAATAACTGTCCTACTGGATAGTCGTATTTTACTAACTCTATTTGAGTAGATGTAGGATATTGATAGATTACGCTAGAAGATGGGACAATTTGGTGTCTTGTTAAATTGAATGCGTCTACAATCTTTTCAAAGAAAACATAGATGCCAAAATTCTGTCCACCTTGTTGGTAACCTGTTACAAAATTAAAGAAGTCAGGATTCAATATAAGTTGAGCATCATTTACGTCAGTGGCAGAAACTTCAACTTGGAAATCGTCTGTGTAACCGTCAGGTTCTGTAGTTTGTCCTACGATATTAATCTTCACAGGAACACTCAAAGGATACGATGAGTTAGGAAGAGTATTGACTGGTAGTATATTGATAAAGTCTTGCAAAGTTTTTCCTGAGAACGGATCATAAACAAGTGTGTTGCTAGGTGGAGCAAATCTTGTATCTGCTACACTACCAAAGTAATAAGTTAATTGATTATATGTGACTGTATAAATGTTTGCACCCGTAGTTCCTGTTGCTGCAAAATTTACAAATGCTTTAGGATCACCGTAATAACTAATTGACCAACGATCTTGGTTAATTGCAATAGAGTTATTGAATACTAAACTAAAACTCAATTGTAATTGCAATTTGATAGTTGCTTGTTGTATGATGTCCGTTGGTAGCGAATTACTGAATACTGGAATCACAGTAGTCAAGATCGCAGTGCTAGGTACATAACCATTTAAGACTACAGGACCTGTTCCATTTGAAAAACTACCTACTCCGTTATTAGAACCATCACCTATTACATTGAGTACAGTAGTCCAAAATCCTGTAACATCGGTTGGTTTAGGTACTCCTGCTACTAACCTGTTTGATGAATCAAAATAGTAACCAGTTGGAGCAGTGAAATAGCAAAGCGCACCCTGTGTTACATACTGTAAATTATTTGTAGCGTATACTCCTAATTGCACTGGAATATTTTGATCGCCGCTTACATAGTAGAAATAACCAGATTCGCTGCTTGTGTCAACTGAACTGGTCTGCCAAAGAATTGTACTAGGCGCAGTAGTAGAGTTGATTGAATATCTGGTGTAATATTGTACGTAGTATTGATTTGCTCTGTTGTCTGCTAGAGCCGAAGATAATGTAGAAGTCAAGAATACAATAATATCACTATTAGAATTGATAGTTAGGGTTAAAAATCCCGGAGTGGCATCTTGATATAGTGCTCCGTCATCACCAAATGAATTAGTGCTTGAGTATTTACCAGTCGAATCTAACAAGTCTATGTTCTTAGAAATGCCAATAGAACTACGATTGATAGCCTGAGACTTGATAATAGAACTATAGTACGAGTATGGGAAGTTATTATAGTCTTGTCCGTTTACCATTCTGTTTTGTGTGTAGTAACCTGCAGGGGCGCGTTGCTTGATATCACCAATTGTTTCTCTGGCCTGTGCGTTTGAAACAGTTTCTTGCAGTTCTAAACTAAATGTAAGAGTTTCTAGTGTTCCTACTCGGGTAACATAACTGAATGCTACTGTTAAACCTTGCATGTCGCTAGGATAAATTGTGTATGACAGTGCGTTTCCAGCACGAACATATGCTGTAAAATTACCTACAGGAATTTCTGAAAATACTCCATCTCCAAATACATAACTTACGGTGTCGTTAAAACCAGAACTTACAGAGAATATGGCTCGCTGTGAGCCTTCTGCTACTTGCAAGTAAGCGTTTGCATAAACATTTTCTACTTGAGTCCAAAGTGCGGGAGAAGCATTATTTGTGCTTATTTGGTATAACCAAGTATCTGTGTTGTTTACACCCTGAATATTCCCAATATTAATAACCTGATTAGCAATTTGCTGCGCTAAAGTAAATGGGAAATTTTGTAGTGACCCTTGCTTGAAATAAAAGAACCAGCCTGTATTTGGGCTACCGTATCCCAATTGATCGTTTCTGTATAAGATATTGAATTTACCAGATGGGGCAGGTGGAATTTCATACAAATAATTTTCACCTACGCTGGTCATGCTAGTTAACTCAAAGTTAGTTGTGTTGCCATTTATAGTAGCGTTGAATGGTACTATAGGTAGACTATTAGGAGGAATGCTGATAGCGTACTCACTAGTTGTTACGCCCAATATATCTTGTGAGTTTCCGGGTCTACCTACAAACTGCGTATTAATCAAGCAAGCATTGATGATTGTATTGAACTGTTCTTGCCAACTTGGGTTTGCAGGATCGTTCCATAAAATAGGAATATTGCTTAAGTTGATGCCATTAATATCTGTAATGTTTTGTGTAGTTTGTATGCTAACTACTTTCAAGAACCCTTGACCCGCTAGATTGCGTTTAGCAGTGTAACTTACTAGGTTGGCTAGTTTGATAACTGAGTCTCTACGCTCTGCTGTGTCTATGAAGTTTTCACGGGCATTCAAATCGTTTCTAAACGCTAAACCTTGACCCATGAATGCCATAACATCAAGTAACGCAATAAATTCCGAACTCTCAATATAGTCATTGAAAGTTTCAGGATAGTAAATCTTTAGGTAGTCAATAAAACTCTTTCTTAGAGTTTCGTAGTTATAGCTGGTGAAGTCAGCACCGGCGTAGGTTTGGTACACTTGTTGCCAATAGTTAATACCAAAAAGATTAGATTGTCTATTACTTGTTACAGCCATAATTTATACCGTTTTTATTATTTATCAGTACAAAAACTACGACTTTTAAAGGTTACTGCAATACTGCTGAGTTATTAGCCGGGTTAAAGAAAATGCTTATTACTGATGGGTTGTTGAATGGATTTACAGCCATTTGTACTTCTAAAAGTATTCCGTTTAGTTTAGGAAATGCTTTCACATAGCCCAACTGAATTCTAGGATCTAACCCTGCTATTCTTCTGATTTCATTTTCTAATTGATATTGCGTATCTGATGTGTTTGGTTCAAACACAAACGACCAAATCGTTGTCCCATACTGAGGTTGTCCTACTTTTTGACCTAACGGTATGTTAAGAGCGTTTAAGAAATCTCGCAAAACCAATTGTTCATCTACTATTTTAAACTTATTACCGTAAGAAATTGGCTTTACTAGATTACCCGGGCCACCATTGTTGCCAGAGTTAGCATTAGTGCTTCTGGGTTGGTTGGCTTGTATCGTTGAAAATCCAATGTATGTAGGCATAGTATTATTTATTAAACATTTATATTAGCCTGTTTGTACAACTGGGCTAGTTCTGGAGAATTTTGCAGTGATAGATACGCTTGATGCGCTTGTTCGATTCTGGGATCACCCTGTGGGTAGTTTTGTAGAGCCAAATAATAAGACTGATATGCTGCTTGTACTTGAATATTGTACGCATCAATTTGATCTACTGCTTGTGTTGCATTGGCTTCTTGCTGCTGTACTTGGTCTAGTTCGTCAATTGCAACAGGTGATACATCGTCTAAGAAATTTGGAGCAGGAATTCCAGGATCACCTAGTTGATCGTTTATTCCTGCAACAAGATCCGATCTATCGACGGTATTCATAGCGACTGTAGGCATTTTAACCGGCGATGGCCCACCTGTACCAAGTGCAGACACAGAGGCTTCTAGTTGAGCGGCGTCTCCTGCAGACAGTCCAGTAGTTGCTAGACTTGATAAATCTCCGGATGCTGCGTCTATATCAGGTAAATCTGGTAGATCAGCATTTAAGTCAGGAGTTCCTAAATTTGCAGCATCAACTAAGGCACTGCCGCTTGTTATAGATTCTACCCCTCCTAAGCCACCTGAAAGACTACTTCCCAAATTTGAAGTAGAAAATGGATTACTTGGTATTATATTATTGAGCAAACTTGCAGAGGCTTTTTTAGCCAAATTTGAAATAGAACTTAGTCCAGGAACTGACATTAATGACTTAGAAGAGTTGTTAACTACAGAGGAAATACTGCCCGCGCCCCCGGGTAAATTATTAACACCGCTAGCCATTGCTGCTGCCGAAACATGCAATGCTCCCGAACTTACTGATAATGCTGCTTGGTATAGACCTGTAGAACCTGAACCAGCACTGTTTACTAAAGAACTAGTACTAGCATATCCTCCTACAGTAGGTCTTAAGTTATTAACACTTTGCACTGTTGATGCCTGTATAAATCCACTTATTCCAGTACCAGATAGTGAACCTGGTGCAGACCTAGATGATTTAGATGAGTTGCCACCTATAATACCTTGTATTGCAAGAGTACCACTTATCGCTGAAGTTGCTGCACCTACTGCTGCTAGTGAGGAACTAGTTGCTAATCCTCCAATGCTTCCCGATATTCCACCTACTGCGCCAGAAATAGAGCCACTTATACCACTTACTGCACCAGAAATAGAGCCACCTATACTGCTTAATCCACCTGACAAAGAAATAGATCCTGATACGCCCCCTATACTACCTGACAATGATCCCGATATAGAACCAGTTAAACTCTTCAATCCATTAGATAGCGATAGTGATCCACCTATGCTTGCTGCGCCCGCTGTTCTTGCTGCGGCCTGTTTTGCTAATACTGTTAGATTTTGAGGTACACCTGGTTGTAGAGGTCTAAAACTTGCTGCTATTGCATAAAATGCCGATGCGGATGCTCCCCTAACTGATACAGTCAAACTAGATAAACTTGGTACATTTGATAGTGCGCTAAGTGATAAACTTAACCCGCTTAATGATCCAACTGACAGTGAGCCTGCACCAGCCGCAAAGTTACCTTTACTGATGGTCCCCATTATTCTACCCGATACCCCAGAGATAGATCCAAATGATGCAGATATAGATCCGCCCGATAACGAATTAAATGATCCTGATATGCTCCCTGCAAATGACCCAGTAGATCCACTCAATCGCGCTGAGATACTGGATACTCCTTTAGAAGCAAAACTGTTGATTGATCCTCCCACTGATGACAAAGGAGACGATGAATTAACACCGTAACCCCCGGGTGATATTTGTGTAAGTACACTTGGGTCAGGCTCTATGTTTGGAGTTTGAGAATTAACATAGTTAATAGCGTCGAGCGTTTCAGGAACTCCTACGGTTGCTCCCGACAATACTACTCCTGATATTTGTGAAGAATCTTCTTGTCCAGTAATTAAGCCGGCATCTGTTAGTTGTGTTTGTGATTGTTGTAGCGATGTTACTGACACCGATGCTTGGGCTGTAGGATTATTGATGTAAGAATCTAAACTAGTAATACCTTGTTCCCCGGTAAATAGATTTGGAGGCATGGCTGTGTCTACATCTATCCCGCTGGCAATTGCTGAGTTAACTAATTGCGCTGATCCGGGCTTGAGTATTCCCGCTGCTTCAAGTTGATCAGGGGTTTGTCCATATTGTCCTATGACTAGTTGGGGTACTCCATTCTCGTCATTCACTACTGTAGAACCAGTTGATGCTGCTAGCGCAAGATTAGGGTCAGTTGCGACCGTTTGTTGCATTGTTCCCAATAGTGCGCTTGTTGCAGTCTTATCAATTGAATCACTAACCGGTGGCGTATCTGGTTGAGACGCTATAACGGGAGCAGTAACCGGCAGTGATGTAAGGTCTACTGCAGGTATTACTGCACCTGTTTCTGCGGTGTTAGTTTCAGTTGATGAGTCGTCAGCCATTTATACTCCAGTACCATTTGAAGAGGCAGTATTATTAACATTATTTAATGCTGTAGAGGGAGCAGAGGGCAACTGACTTGATGCGCTTAATTTAACCTTTACATTTACACCCTGACCTGCATTAGCCCAAGGCATATGAGCAGGAGCGCGTGAAACGATAGTCAGTAATTTTGCAGGTGCTGCTATGAAACCCTTTGTTGCATCGTGTAGCGTGTCTGTCTGTGCTACTATAGGTATAGGCTTGACTGCTTGAGGTTGAGTTCCTGTTTGTCCAGTGTTTAAATTTACTTTGCTGCCGTTGATATATGCTATCCCGCCAGCAGCAAATGATCCATCGCCACCTGCTCCTATACTTAATGCTCCACCTGCTAATACAGTAAATTTGCCTGCCGCGCTTACTGCGTAATCAGAACCCACTCGCTGATTATATGTAGTTTCAGAATTAAGATTCATAGCCTTTGCTTGTATATTAAGCGTTTTCATAGCATGAATATTAATATTATTGTCTGCGTGTAAATTAAGATCACCTTGTGTTCTTACATTAAATGAATTAGTAGAGTAGATATCGACTGTGCCTTCTTTACCTAATTCAATATATGATTGACCATTTGAGTGAAGTATCAATAAAGTCTGTCCGTCATCACTCATTGTAATTTGATGACCTAAAGCAGTTCTTATTCTGATAAGTTGATCTCTACCAATCAAGTCACCATCATCCATTACGATTGTATGGCCACCTCGGCGAGAAACTACTTGTAGTTTTTCACCTTTACTAGCATCTAAATTTGCAGCAACAGAAGTATCATCATAACCACCTTGGTATATAGGTCTTCCTGGAGTGCTAACTCCCCAACCTACTCTACTAGGAGTTTCTCTATTCGCACTAGATGATATAGGACCTCTAACTGGATCTCTAAGCACGCCCTGTTGAAACATAACTGCTGCTGAATAACTATGAACTGGTTTAGGTGCGCTTAAAAAATCTGGACTATCTGCTAAGTTTGTGTTGTTAGAATTTATATTAGTTACAGGCAGTCTAGTTGCTCCACCATAACTTTGCGCTTCACCTTGATTAGGAACTACATTATCAACTGCTCCAATTGCAGGAATCATTTGTAAGGCGTCAGCGTTAGGGACTGCTCCTACATAAAATCCATAGTTAAGATCACCATTAGCAAAAATGCACAGTACTGTAGAACCTATATCAGGCGGAGCCATCCACATGCCATAAGAACTTGGGTTGCCTTTAAACGTGCCGTAACCTGTGTTATTAGAGTCACCTTGTACACTACCAAAATAAGGACTTAAAAAAGATACAGTAGTCCAACTGCTAGGATCTTCAGGTGGCTTTACTGTGATACCAGAAATGTAAACACGAATTCTTCCTGAACGAGTTGGATCAATGTTATCTTTTACTACTGCAAATACAGGTACAGGTACTGTTGCAGCACCTCCTGAGTCTATCTTGTATGCTTTAGGTATGCTTCTGGGATTGGAGGTATTGTCTAACATATTATGCTCTTGAATTTATATATTGCGGGACTGCAGGCTGTCCTGATGCAGTAGTTGTTCCACCTGGATTTGGATTTGCGTCTCCGTCTGCCACTTGTTGACCTTGAGGCCCGGTTGGGGTAGTCTTTGGTGTAGGTGTGGTGCTTCCGTTACCAGAGCCTGCTTTTAAACTTGCCAAATATTCTGCTTTAGTTGCTGCTGCCCAAGCCGCAGCATTCGCTGCTTCGTCGGGAGTATACGCCGATCCTCGTAATCCGGTATATTGTGCAGTTGCGTTATTGTTACCGGGTGTAGGGCCTGATCCAGTGCTTGTGCCAGAACTGCTAGTGTTCCCGGAATTACTAGGAGCAGTGCCTGGTCTAGGTATATTAGGATTAGGCTGATTTGATATGTTAGGCCAAGGCGTGCCATTCATTGTAATTGTTTGTGTGAACTTACCGCCTACAAAATCGTTGTCAACTTGTATTACCATGAATATGATTCCTTTAGGGGTAACTCCTGAACTAGGAGAGCCTAATCCAAAGAATATTTGATCGTTTAGATTTAACACACCAGTGTTATTATCGTAGTCTGTTGCTTCTAAGAAGTTAACTTCTATGAAACACTGACTGCTTTTTGGATTTATTGTTTTTCCGGGACCGTAGAATTTATTATAAACTTCTGCCGCATTTGGCGGGGGTGGAGACAAAGTTACTAGATAATCTGGATCTCCCATTATTTTCATTTGTACGCTCTGATATGCTTGGGGATCGTACAAATATGTTGTATATGAATTCTGTGCTATCATACCTAATCCAAGTCTAGCCTGATTGCTTCCACCAGCCGGTTTATTAGGTGCGTAAGGTGCGTTGTTGTTTTGTGAAGCCGAATTGTTAGGTGTCGTAGAAGCGTCTTGAGTACCTAAAAAGTAAGAAGTATCATAGTTAAAACTCAATCCCATAACTTCTTTATTTTGTCCAGTAAACCAATAGTCATATCTCTTGTACGGGCCTAGATATTCTCCAGCATCACTAGCATAAGGTGTTTGAATAGAAGGAGTATCATATGTCGTTATAACATAACTTATATGATATACCCAGTCTCCTCTAGTAATATCCCATTTAGCCTGTGTAGTTTCTACAGATAAGTTGTACCAAGCAATTTTTTTAGGTTTATCGTTAGTCTGTGCTTCAGGACTACCTTGACTGGTAGGCTCAAGACTAGTTGTATAAACAGCATTTAATGCACTAGTCAAATAAGAACTTTGTTTTATAATACTACCTATGGCGGCAGATATATTGGTGCCGGCACCAATCGATACTGTTCTAGTAGTATTGTTAGGTGGGGACTTTTGTGCGGTAGCGTCATTTGAATCACTGGGCTTTTTCACATCTGCGTTAGCCCATTTGTATTTGTCTACGTCAGCGGCTGATACTATGGTTGCATTTTTTATCAAATCTACGTCTGGCCCTAAATAAGTTAATTCATATGTGTTTGCATATTGCGCTTTACCAGTTTTTACCAGGTTAGCTTCGTTATTGTTCATTTGAGTTATTATGCCAGTTGGTCCGTTAAATGCGCTATCTACAGTACCACCTTCAATACTGATTGGTGTATCTATCGTAGCCCTCTTTGTTCCTAATCCTGCACCTGTGTTCAGGGGAACTGCGGTAATATTATAAACTACAGGTCTGCCGTCTAGTTTAAATGTGCAACCGGTTATTTGAATATCGTAATACTGTTGAAACAACCCATTTTGTGTGCCATTTTCATCTAGCGTTCCACCTGTAAATTGCTCTTGTCCCGTAGCCTGGCTACCATCTAAATTCCATCCTAAAAATTTAATGCCTAAAATATACATTCCTTTAAGAGGATTTGCAGGTGGCCCAGCAGCATTTGTGCTTGATGATCCTGATGCGGTAGTTTGCGGTGAATTATATAATATAGACTGTGCTTTTCTTAGATTTGTTATAAAAGAAAATCCATATGGTTCTGTGATAGTAAAAGAGAATTCTATATTGAAGTAATCACCGCCCGATGCTTTGGCATTGATAAGACTAGTGCATTTTAAATTATCAATATAGTAATCTAGTTCAAATCCCGGTGCGCGCTGCGTAGTAGTGTTGTTAATTCCACCGCTTTGACATATTAGGTACACACCATTTGCTACTTGTCCCATTTGTGCTCCGCCCAATGCAGCGGGGTCTTTTTTGCCCGATTGTACCCAAGCATCGTGGGCTGCAGGAGACATAGTATATAAACTGATTATATAATTATAACTAGCCAAACTAGATAATGGGTTTTCTACTCTAGCACCCGGTGCATTTAATCCACCAACTGCACCACTGGATGAAGTTGATTGTGTAGTAGCCCCGGGACTACTAGCAGATGTTGCACTAGCCGGGCTTGTTGAAGGATTATTCCCTGAATTATTAACTACCACTCCCGATTGTTGATTAGAAGCAGCAGCGTTTTGTGCATTACGATCTTCATCAGCACTGCCCGTTATTTGTGGTGTGTTTTCTTGAGTTGTTTGCAATCCGGGTGCTACTTGCTGTGCGGGCGTGTTTACTGCTGGCAGAGGTTGCGGAGATGAATCGGGATTAGCACTCTCTGTTGTAGTTGTTGTAACTGTGCTGTTTTGACCAGGCACTACAGTTTTTGTTATAGTGCCGTCAGGATTGACTGAAGTTATAACAGAGCCGCCACCTGTATGCGCGGTAGTCGTTGTAGTCGTAGTAGTTGAAGTACTATAATTTCCCGTTGTAGTTGGAATATCAGGAGCGGGTACAGGGGTAGCAGCGTCAGTATTGGGAGCGTTGACTAATTTTCCAATATTAAATTGTTGACTTGTTATTGCTTGAGGAACTACCGTTGATAGGTTAATGTTTACATCACCGCTGGGTTCGATTTCATTATTCTCAACTAATTGATTATTCAAGTTTGACAGTTGGTTCATTACACTTTGGGGAGTTCCTTGATAACTAACTCCAAATGCAGGGATATTTACAGTAGTTGTGTATGAACCAGTATTGGGATCAAGTTCGGTAGTAACATAGGCTGTCTTACCTTCACCTAAATCAATGGTGGTCGTCATTGGATTAGTAACAGTAGTCACGAATTAGATACCTAAAGTCTGTTTTAAAGTTGCCAATTGTGGCACGTATATTCCTAGCCCGGCTACGAAATTAAAATAAGGATCAGGCCCTAGTCTGTTTGGATTTCGTTGTGCAAAGACCCACCACAAACGAGGATCTTGATATAAGTCATATGCTAGTAAATCAGGTCTATACTGATATACAGGGGGTATAATATAATAAATGTCCGAATTTAAACTAGGTATTGGACGATACTGCATGATATCCAAAAACTTGTTGTTAAAAATATCAGTGCTGTAATAACTGCTTGAAGCAGGATATATTGCTTGATTCGACATTACCAAAATCCTCTAGTTGTCAGTTCACCGGTTGCATATTTCTTAACGCTAAAGTTATTACTAATGTCATTTCTGCTTACGATTGGGTAGCAAGTAATTGACATGGTCATCATAGTTGGTACATAAGTAGCAGGAACAGTTCCGGTACTAGGTATCCCAAAATCAACAGGTTGTACCGTGCCCCCCGGTGCTATACTTCCTAAACGAGTTTGTTGTATTAGTTCAGGTAAACTAGTAGGAAAATTACTACCAGTAGTTCCTACACCAGGTTGAACAGTGTTTGTACTTACTCTTATATAGTCTACTTCGTTGGGTAGAGAATAAGTAAAGTTGCTAATTACTAGCGGGTGATTGTCAAATTGAAATGCTCCTAAACCGTACAGATAGCACAAAGGAGGGGGTAGACCTGAAACAGGATCTTGATCTTGACCATAAAACATCTTTGTTGCAGTTCTGAAAAAATGTATTACTGCTAAAAGATAAAGTGCTTCGCTAGTATCTTGAGCAGTAAATGGACATGAGATTGTTACCTGATCTACTCCGCTGCTTTGGTATTGAAATATCTTGTAGTTACTGTGCGTAAGGGCAAGCGATTCGTAGTTGCTTGTATACGCAACCTGAATATCTGGAGTGTACGGAAATATAACACCTTGTGTGGCTTTTAAGGGGCCCAATATTCCTGGAGGGTTAGCGTTGTAAAGATAATTAGATCCCGGAGCCAATGCTAATCTTACTCTCCAATCTCTACCTAATGCAAAATTAGTAGCCTCTTGTAGTGCAGCCTGTTCTTGGGCGCTAAGTTCATCTCCGCTAATTCCGTCACTTTCTGAATCGGAAGAACTATCAGTGTCTTCACCTGTATCTCGGGGTGCTGTTACAACAATTTCTCCTAAATCACCAGACGGTACGGGAAGAGGTTCTGTTCCTTGAGTTGGAACAGGTTGTGCCGTTACCTGCACTTCTTGTAGCGTGTCAGCCGGCGGAGTTTCTGGTGTCGTTCCTTGGGTTGGAGTGGCGTTTGCGCCTGAATCAGTTACCGCGGTTGTCTGTGCTGCATTTGCTGTAGTGTCTGCAACAGGCGAAACCGGGGTAGCCGCTGATTCGGATGCCCCGGCTTGTGCTGCCTGGTTTGCATAAAATCTAGCAGCCGTAAGCGTAGACAATCCTGTAAGGGCAAGTCCATTAGGTATCGGTATTCCTGCAGCCTGAAAGGCACTTTCGATGGTGCCCTGACCAGCACCGGAAGTATAAGTAACGACTTCTCCATTTGGCCCAGTAAAAGTCATTACCCCTTGTGATGTGGCTGTATCATAAACTGTTGTTACTGTCCAACCGCTATTAGTAGTTTTTGTAGCCGACCCTGTTGCCATATGTTAGTTCTCTTTTTCCAGACATAAATAGACTGTCTTCGTATATTTATCGTTCAAAAAACCCCCAATTTAATCAATAACTTATTGACATTATCCAACATGTCGTGTAATATTGTTTTATCACAATAACAAGGAAATTATGTCTATAGCAAAGAAACCTGTCAATTATCTAAACAATAAAGACATTTTAAAAGAAATTCACGCCAGCAAAACTTCATATTGCTGCTTTACCAAACAAGAATACAACGTCTATGACCTAATCATAGATACTTCTAGCGACAATCTAGACTCTGCACTAAAAGCAATGTGCAAGGCTAGTAAGATCAAAGAAGCCAAAGAACTTAGGGCTACTAGGCTTTCTGTAGGTAAAGACGAAAAACTAACCCACAAAGATATCCCTACTACTGATTTGATTTTCCGAGTAATGACTTGGGATCATGTACCTGTTGCTGCTAAGCAGCCCAGAAAAGTAGTCAAAAAGAAAACAGCCAAAGATATTTTTGAATTTGAAGATAGTGAAGAAAATCTATTTGATGATTTGGAAGATCCAAGCACTAAAGATGCAGTAGATGACATGGTTCATGTCAAAGTAAACTTCCCACCATTTCAGCATTTTAAAATTGACGAAAACGGCGATCCATACTGCGTAGGTAAATCTCATTGGCGGGGCGGCGTAAAGACTGGAGAGTTCTCTAAAGATCACGGACAGATCACCGATAAGTTAGCCCGTATGTATATCATGCTTTGCGAAAAGTACGCAATGAAATTTAACTGGAGAGGTTACACTTACAACGATGAAATGCGTAACTCAGCCATTCTGCAATTAACTTATGTTGGGTTAAGATTCAATGAAGCCAGGTCTTCTAATCCATTTGCTTATTACACAGCGGCTATCACCAATTCTTTCTGTCGTGTGCTAAATACAGAAAAGAGAAATCAAAATATACGCGATGACATTCTTGAAATGAATAACTTAACTCCAAGTTTCACTAGGCAAATGCGCGATATGAAGATTTCCTCTGATGAATAAACAGAGAGAATATAATGTCGGGCAATACAATCACAGATGAGATAATCGCATTTAAGTTGCAAAAGAGATTGCTATATAATGATTTGTTAAATTCTAATTTTAGCGATATCTATTGCACAGTCAGTGATAAAATCAAATCAGTTAAGCCTAGACAAATATTATTCCATGCAGAAAAAAACTGCTGTGATATTCCCACATGTGAATGTGGGAATAGTCTTTCTTGGCATGACGACTTGCGAAGGTATCGTCAGTATTGCAGCAAAAAGTGTACAGCAAAATACACCGTTGCGACAAAAAAACTAGATAGAGTTAGCAAGGGATTGCCTGAGTGGCATTCACAAGAAGCCGATTGGAGTGATAAAATTAAAAATACTTCTCGTAAAAGGTATGGAGTAGATCATTACAGCAAAACGGAAGAATTTACCAATAGAGTAACTGATGCCAATAACATTACTTTTGGTGCTGCATATCCTACTCAGTCAGCAACGGGGAAAGCAAGGATGAAGCAGGCATTCGTGGATAAGTACGGCGTTGATAACCCTGCTAAGGTAAAAACTATCAGAACCAAACAAGCAGAAACTTGGATAAAAAATCATTATTCTCCCGAAGCATTGTTGTTTATGACCGACGATGAAATTTTTAAAACAGAAATAATGACAGCGCCGGTGTCTGAGCTAGCCTCTAGGTATGGGATATCACGTTACCCAATATATAGTAAAGTTAACGAATTAGGGTTAGTTTTACCAACGTTCAAGACAAATTACTTTGAACAATCAGTCGTAGATTATGTCAAATCTACTTACTCTTCAGAAGATATCATACAATCAGATTGGTCGGTCCTTACTAACCGTCAATTAGACATATATTTACCTAAATTAAACTTGGCAATAGAGTGTAACGGTACGTATTGGCATAGCGAGTCACGGGGTCGTGGGAAGGAGTATCATGTACAAAAAACTATTGACTGTAGTAACCAATCTATACAATTGTTGCACATCTGGGAGCATGATTGGAATGATAAACGTCCAATAATTGAATCCTTGCTGAGTGTGAAGATGGGGATAGCAGCGCGAGTCTTTGCGAGAGATACTACTGTTAAGGTTATAGAAAGAAAAACAGCAAATGACTTTTTTGACGCTACTCATTTGCAAGGCAATTGCGGAGGAAATACAGTAAATATCGGACTTTTTGATTCAAATTCAAAATTAATGAGTGCGATGAGTTTTGGAAGGTGCAGATTTGGAAATAAAGCGCAGTGGGAATTGCTAAGGTTTTCAACTATTTTGGGGCATACTGTAGTGGGAGGGGCCAGCAAATTATTTAAATATTTTATCTCAACACAAAATCCAAATAGTGTATTGTCCTATGCCGACCGCTCTTACGCTACTGGAAATGTATACACCAAATTAGGATTTACGCACACAGGAACAACTAAGCCCGGATATCGTTATACGCTTGACTATGTGAAAATCTATAGTCGCCAGCATTTTCAAAAACATAAATTAAAAAAACGATTGCTTAAATACGATCAAGAATTATCAGAGCGGCAAAACATGGCAAATAGCGGTTATGATAGAATATGGGACTGTGGCAATAATGTATATGTGTGGAAATCTTAATGCGTATAGATGTAACCTTAACACTTGATTATAGTTAACTAAAGGCAGTATACTTTACTGATGTCAAATTTATTTAAGAAAGCAGCAGTCCTAACTGATATTCACTTTGGACTCAAGAGTAATTCAATTCAGCACAATAACGATTGTGCTGATTTTGTTGATTGGTTTATTTCCAAAGCCAAGAGTGAAAATTGTGAAACTTGTTTTTTCTTGGGCGATTGGAATCACCATCGTGCAAGTATTAATATACAAACACTTCAGTATAGTTTGCGAGCCTTAGAAAAACTAAGCGATAATTTCGATCAAGTTTATTTTATTCCGGGCAATCACGATCTTTACTATCGTGACAAGCGAGACATTCATAGCGTAGAGTGGGCTAAGCATTTGCCCAACATCACTATTGTAAATGACTTTTTTAATCACGGTGATGTAACTATTGCTCCGTGGCTAGTTGGTGAAGACTTTAAGAAATTAAAGAAACTAGAAGGCAAGTATTTGTTTGGGCATTTTGAACTGCCGCATTTTTATATGAATGCTATGGTGGAAATGCCCGATCACGGAGAAATCAATACTGATCAACTAAAAGGTTTTGATCAAGTATTCTCTGGTCATTTTCATAAAAGACAGAGCAAGCAAAATGTCTGGTATATAGGTAATTGTTTTCCGCACAATTATGCAGATGCCGGTGACGATCAAAGAGGTATGATGATACTAGAGTGGGGTAGCGAACCTGAGTTCCATCCTTGGCCTAATCAGCCAGTGTTTAGGGTCTGCAAGTTAAGTGATGTACTAGAAAATCCCGATGGACTCTTGCTGCCCCGCTCTAGTGTCAGAGTACACTTAGATTATGAAATCACATACGAAGAAGCAAATTTCTTGCGAGAGAAATTTATTCCCGAACATCAATTAAGAGAAATGTCATTGATCCCAATTAAATCAGACCAACACGCACAAGATTTAGCCCCAGGTGAGTTGAAATTTGAAAGCGTAGATAAGATAATACTAGATCAAATTAGCAACATTGAAAGTAAAGAATTTGATGTTAAGCTGCTTATGGAAATTTATCAGAACTTATGAGCATCGTACTTAGAAATATAACTTTACGTAATTTCTTGTCTATTGGACAAGTAATGCAAGCGGTAAACTTTGACAGCAAAGAACTTACACTAATTCTAGGTGAAAACTTAGACTTGGGCGGTGACGGTGCTAGAAATGGTACAGGTAAGACAACTCTTATTCAAGGGTTGAGTTATGCGTTATTTGGCACACCAATTAATAGTATTAGAAAAGATAATCTAATCAATCGTACTAACGGTAAGGGTATGCTTGTTACACTAGAGTTTAGTGCTAACGGTGTTGAATACAAGATTGAGCGTGGTCGTAGACCAAACATTTTGAAGTTCTATGTCAATAGCAACTTACAAGAATCAACCGATGATGCTCAGGGTGAAAACAAAGAAACACAAGAGCATATTGAAAAAGCAATTGGTATGACTCCAGATATGTTCAAGCATACTGTTGCTCTTAATACTTATAGTGAACCATTTTTGGCTATGAAAGCCAACGATCAGCGCAATGTAATTGAACAGTTGCTTGGTATCACTCTGCTTTCTGAAAAAGCAGAAGTACTTAAGGAAAAAGTGAAACAGTCTAAAGATGCTATTCAACAAGAAGAGTTTAACATCAAGGCTATTGAAGAAGCCAACAAGCGTGTAAAAGAACAAATTGAAAGTACCAAGCGTCGCCAACGTCTTTGGCAAAACAAACATGACGAAGACTTAAACAAGTTAGCATTAGAATATGATGACCTAACTAAGATCGACATTGATAAAGAATTGCAATCACATAAAGATTTGGTTACTTACAATGAAAAATCCAAGCAAATCGATGATCTAAAGAAATTGATTGCTCGTTGTGAGACCGATTTGTCCAAAGAACGCAAAACAATCGACAAGTTAAAGAAAGAAATAGATGATTTAAAAAATCATACTTGTTATGCGTGTGGACAAGAATTTCACGATGATAAGCACAAGACCGTGTTAAGTGATAAAAAGAAAGCACTTAAAGATGCGGTTGCGCTAGAGTCTACTACTAATGAGCGACTAACTGAGCATACTAATGCACTAAGTGCGTTGGGTAAGTTAGGTCGTGCTCCAAAGACTCACTATGATACTGAGGCAGAAGCAGTTAAGCATTCTAGCCAAATCACTAATATCTTGAACCAAATTGAAAATAAGAGTAATGAAACTGATCCATATGCTGAACAAATCACAGAAATGGAAAATCAAGCATTGCAACCAATTAGTTTTGATACTATCAATGACTTAACTAAAGTATTAGAACACCAAACACTCATTCTAAATCTTCTAACTAACAAAGATTCGTTTGTTCGTAAAAAGATTATTGATCAGAACCTAAGTTATCTAAACGCTAGACTAACTCATTATCTAGATCGTATTGGATTGCCACATCAAGTAGTATTTCAAAATGATTTAAATGTTGAGATCACAGAATTAGGTAGAGAACTTGATTTCTATAACCTTAGCCGCGGAGAAATGAATAGGCTCATACTTTCTCTTTCGTTTGCTTTTAGAGATGTGTGGGAAAATTTATATTTCCCAATCAATACTATATTTATTGACGAATTAATTGATTCTGGATTAGACACCATCGGCGTTGAAAATGCAATGTCCATTCTTAAAGATATGACTCGCCGCCGCAATAAATCTATTTGGTTGGTTTCACATAGAGAGGAACTATCTAGTCGTGTTGATAACATATTGAAAGTAGTTAAAGAGGGCGGCTTTACTACCTACAGTTCATCTGGGGAACCAGCATAAAAATTTTTCAGTGATGAAAAATTATCATAACTAATATCATGCTAAGTCCACATAATAACCACCGCAATATTTATAAACAACACTTCGGTGCTATTCCTCGGGATGCTGACGGTAAGCCTATGGACATTCATCACATTGATGGTAATCATGAAAACAATGACATATCAAATCTGAAATTGGTTACCATTAAAGAACACTACGATATACATTTTTCTCAGGGTGATTGGGGAGCGTGTAATTTACTAGCAAGAAGATTGAAGTTGTCAGCCGAAGAATTATCCTATATCGCTTCTAAATCCGCTGAGTTACGGGTTAATAACGGATCTCACCATCTATTAAAAAGACCTGACGGCTCAAGTATTAGCTCAGACCGCGTAAAAAACGGGACTCATCATTTCTTGAATAGCGGAGAGATTACCAGAGCAAGAAATCTAAAAAGAGTAGAAGAAGGGACAAATCCCTTTGTCGGCGGAGAGATTCAACGAAAATTAGCTAAACAATTAGTAGCTGAAGGTAAGCATCACTTCTTAGGTGGCAGTATAAATGAAAAAATGTTAGCCGAAGGCAGACACACCTCACAAATCAAAAAAATATGTGGGCACTGCGGTAAGAGTATAAGTATTAACATGTTTCATCGTTGGCACGGTGACAACTGTAAAAACAAGAAAGAAATATAATAATGGCTAGCCCACAGAAAGCGAAAGGTTCAGGTTTTGAGCGAGAAGTCGCTAGTTTCTTATCTGAGTTATACGGAGAGTCTTTTATTAGGGCTCCGGGCTCGGGTGCTTATATCGGTGGCAAGAATCAAACAAGAACTCAAGTTTTACACGAAGGACAGATCAGAAGTTTCAAGGGAGACATTGTTCCAGGACAAAGTTTCTCTAAATTAAATGCAGAATGTAAAAGTTATGCTGACTTTCCATTTCATCAAGTACTAGCCGGGGGATGTAAAATTCTTGACAGCTGGTTAGCACAGATGATGGATGTGGCAGAACCAGACGATCTTAGCGTACTTTTTATGAAATTTAACCGCAAAGGCCGTTTTGTTGCGCTTCAAAGTAAATACACTTGGGTCACAGATCATTTTCTATACTACACCAGTTCTAATCATAAGGATTGGGTTATCTTAGAATTCGATAACTTTTTCAAACACAACCGAGATATTTTTGCTGCATATTGCGGCGCAACTAACACTAACACAAATTTAAACAGCTCACCTTATTTAACCGTTACTACAGCTCAACAGACACCAAGTCAACAGCTCTAACTTTGCCCTAATAAAGCTCAACCGGTATTATACCTACAGCTACAAAACTCGTCTGGTCAGGGTACCCTGACTCTCCTTGAGCAAGCCTGGGAAGCCAGTAGCCTGCGGATCTGGAGTAGGATGTCTTGTACAAAGCAAGACATCGGCACACCGACAGGGCAATCGACAAAAAGCGAACCCTGAACAAGTCTATAACTACTATGTTTTGATGTTATAGAATGTGCGTTGCTTAACATTGGCCTGAAGCCAATCACTTCACTACGACCCCATTAAACCTTACAGAGCAACCGGTGGCGTATAGCAGTACGAACGGGCTAGTTATACGGGGGATAAACATCGGAGCGACGACTGCATGTAACTTTCGTCCATGGGTAGTTCTGAATAGCACTACCATGGGCTCTGAGCTGCATGTGCAAGATATCATTCCAGTCAATAATAAAAGAAGAATAAAAAATTGTAAAATAGAGTTGAATAACTTTAAAAGAAAAACAAGACCGAACGAAGTGAGGTCTTAGACGAACGTAGTTCGTCTTTCTTTGGCGCACTAGAAGAACGGCAATTGTGTTTTCTTAGTTGTTTCTAAGTTGGACTCAATAAGTTTATTGATTTCTTCCCGTTCGGAAGAAGACATGTTGAGGATATCTTGGTAGGAAACACCGCCACGCATATACCATGCCATAGTTATGGCTCCCTTTTTTATATCTTCGCATTCTTTTTCATACCCGTCCAACAGCTTCTTAATGGCTGCGGGTGCCATATTAAGAAGCCTTATTCGAAAAAATCAGTGACGTTTAGGGTAAATTTAGACTTATAGGGATGACTGCAATTAACACATACGATATCTAGTGGTGGCATTTCAGTTTGATCTTTAAGTTCAGTTGTGTAATCTCTTACTTTGTTGTAAGTAAGACGGTCGCAATTTCTTAAGAATTCTAAGATGAATGGCTTTTCTGATACTATGCCAATTGGTGTCTTGATGTACTCAATAGCCTTTGATAGCACATCAATAGTTAAATCAGTTACTACTTTAAGTGCATCTTTATTTTTCTTGTTGCGCTGCTCTTCAGTGTCTGTATCTGTAGGGAATAGTGTTTTTTGTATTTCAAATTGCTTTAAGTTGATATCATTCATTTCTTTGAACTTTAGCGGTCTAAACTTGAAATACAAGTCATGTATATTCAGTTCTTTAGTGTAATCCCCAGATTTTAGTTGGGCTAGCATAGCAGCCAAGTTAACACCGTACTTACCAGTTTCTTTGCACTTAGGACATTCGCTTTCCATTTCTATGTCATTTCCATTAGAAGCAACTTTGATTCCTATCATAATCGCATCTAAATCTGAACTAAACACTTCCCAAGGATCTTTAACATTTGGAAGGCAACTTTTCATGATTTCTACAACAGCGGTACCGTTGTAAAGTGCGTCTGGGGTTCTAGCAGTGATTTCATCTATTGCAGTCATTGGGTAAATTGGCAATTCTCCATTGTGAGGCAGTTCTAATACTCCGGGCTCATACCCTTGTCCAGCACTGGGTAGTTTTAAATAAATAGCTGGTCTTCTAAAATACTGCTTAAGAGGGTTGTCGCTCATAGAATTATCCTTGTGTAAAAAATGAGTATATATTTGGTAACTAAATACTTATTATATTTATTGGATAAAAAATGGCAGAAGAAAATCCTATAACACCCGAGTTACTTGAAGCGTTTACCAAATTTAACGATGCGATAAGAAAAAGTACGGGCGTTACATCCGCTTACTCTGAAGCTCAAGCCATAGCTGAGAAAAAGCAGCGTGATTTAGAACGTCGCATAGACTCTCTTAATAGTGCAATAGACAACTTAAAAAGTGGAGTAACTAAAGGGCTTTCAAGTTTTGGTCAGGCATTAAACGCACAAACATCAGGGCTTGCCAAATACCAAAGCGGCGTTGACTCAATGCATGATGGTCTCGCTAGCGTAGTTAAACTGATACCGGGGTTTGGGCAGGGATTAGTAATGGTAACCGGTGCTCTAACCGCTCTTGCCGGCTCACTAACCAAACAAGCTGATAAAATTATGGAGACTTATGACGACCTTGCCAAAGCGGGCATAGGAGCGTCACAGACATATAAAGAGTTAGTAACTCTAGCAACTAATGCTGGTTATACTTCTGAAAACATGTCAAAGTTTGGCAATGCGTTCAAGTCATTGAACGGTAATATGATAGCATTGGGAGGGACTACAAAAGGCGCACTTGATAAATTTGGTAAACTTACCGACATGTACTCTGAAGGCGGTAAAGTAATCAAAGAACAAATGGATAAGTATAGATCGTTAGGGTATAGTCAGGAAGAATATACTCAAGCGCAAGCAGACACTGTAGGTTATTTGGTATCAACTGGTCAGTCTCTTAGTACTTTTACTAAAAACCAAAAAACCTTAGCAGACGCTACTGGAAATTATTTAGATAATTTAACTAAGTTGTCAACTCTTACAGGTCAAAGTGTTGAACAACAGAAAAAGCAACAAGAAGAAGCATCTAGAACAGTTCAAATACAGCAACATCAAAATGAGTTGTCAAAAGAAGAAGCAAGACTTAGAAAGCTTAATACTCCAGACGCAACTAAAAAAGCAGATGAGATTAAAGCACGACTAGACATGGAAAAGGCATTGCTTGCAGAAGCCCTTAGACAAGGGGGCGGCGATAAAAATTCTATGCAATATGTAGGTGCGATGGAATTGATTTCAACTGGAACATTGCACAGCAAACTTGGTGCCGCTAATTTAGCAAGCAATCCCAACATGCAACGAGATTTTGAGCAGTATCTGTCCATGCGAAATGAAAAAGGAGAGGCAGACGTTTCTAAAGCCATAGCCAAGTATCAAGAAGACCAATTAAAAGCCGGTGACATAAGGAATCAGATATTCGGGAGCACAGTAAAATTCAGTGGCAACGCTGCTCAATTTGCACAAAGCCAGGGTATGACCGTAGAGTCTGAAGAAGTTCGCAGACAAATGGCTAATGCAGCAGAAGGAAAAACTGCAGGTCAGCGTGCGGCTGAGGCAGATGAAGCAACCAAACCCAAAGATGATTCTACTCTGGGTTTTGTGAAATTCATGAGAGATGCAAGTAGAAATTTTGGTGTTATAACGACCAAACTTTCAAATATCGTAAACCCCTATGCGGCTGCATTAGCATTGAATACCTTTGCGCTTGGTGCATTAACTATTGCGTTATTTAAGTATAGTGGTAAAATATCAGGCTGGGGAGGAAGCGTTCTCGAAACTCTAAAGAAAGGCGCCGGTGGCGGTGCAGCTACTGTAGCAACAGAAGGCGCAGTAGC
>Ga0214164_1000214_pt1 | contig 40271 bp, 55 predicted proteins | sample TroBogepilimnion_13_FD_153003 | JGI IMG/M metagenome (GOLD analysis project Ga0214164, IMG submission 153003) | Freshwater microbial communities from Trout Bog Lake, WI - Practice 03JUN2009 epilimnion v4 | ecosystem: Environmental > Aquatic > Freshwater > Lake > Epilimnion/Euphotic zone ... | reverse complement strand
ATCATCTTTTCCTTGTCTTTCACTCTAGTAGTGTTAAGATGATTAATGATAGCTTGCTTAGCTTCATCAGCTGTTTTTGCCTGATAGACTTGCTCTGTAATTTGAGCCAATGTTGATTGATATGCCATAACTTTTAATTTTCAGTAAAGATAAGGAAGGGGAACCATTCTAGCAACAGTTCCCCAAACTTTTTTTAAGACAGTGCATCTACTATAGCTTTATCCATCTTAGCTCTCTCGATCTCAACTATGTCATTCGTAACAGCTGCCTCTTCCTCCTCGGTAGGATTAAGGGACTCAATGAAATCTTCAATCAGATCCCCTTTCATGATTAACATTGAATCTGCAACTACTAGATTTTTAAAACATCTTAACTTCATATCTCTTATTTTTGATTATGCAGTAAAGATACAACCTCTAATCCGAATAGGCAACAGTTTTTAAAAATATTTTTATTTTATTTTTTTGTTGCTAGATCGAATATATGGTAGTATCTTTACTACGTCTTAGGACGGGCGGTTACCTCGAGAAGGGGAGTACCGGAGGGATCAGAGGTAGGTCGTTCCCTATTCAAAAAAACTGAACAGATCTTATAGTGAAGATACGACCAAAGTTTCAAATAAAAAAATTTATTTTTACACAAAGAAACCCCCTCCAAAAGTTGGAGCGGGTTGTCTTTTCTCGGAGGGGAGGGCTTAGGAAGCGTAAGCCTCAGCTAGCTCCCATAAGTCCTGATTCAGTTTCAAGCTCTTGTCAAGATTCTTGATTGGCTTAGCAGTCTTCATGCGACCTCTGCTATCAACCAACAAAGTACCTCCTGTCACTATCGACTCCTGAATTACATTGAAGGTAACCCATAGATTGTTACCAACATCTCCGTCTCTGCGTGGAGTAAGAATCTGAGCAATCTCTTCCTCAGTAGCCTGCTTGCCACTATTGCGAAGGCTGTAAGCATCTTGAGCAAATTTGAATCTTTCCTCAGCAGTCAACTCTCTACCTACGAAAGTATTGATACGACCTGCAACATCAGGCAGCTTAGCAATCATCTCATCGATTGATTCTTTCAAGGCATCAAATGAGTAGCCTTTATGTCTCAACTGAATGCTACCAAAATCCTCAGTCTTAATAACCAAGCCATTAGAGCAGATAAAACGAAATACTCCAATCTCCATCTTAAACTTACTCAATCCATTACTTGAATTGTACAAAGCAATCTCGATGTGATTTTTATCATCACCATTACTGATGTGAATGTCAGGATGGAAGAGACGAACCAAATGCTTACCATGAGCTTGGTTTGCTTTACCTTTGTACTTAGGATTAACTACATCACGTACTAACCAACCAAGCTTTCCAAGATCTTCAAGGATTTGATGGGTAGGGATAAAAGAGTAACGCTCAGAAACTCTTTGAGAAGGTGCTTCTACGAAGGCTTGTGGTAACTCAGCTTTTAGCTGCTGTAAGCTCATTGATTTAATCATAACTCTTATTTTTTAATTTTAGTAAAGATACAACCTGATAACCGATCACGCAACAGTTTTCCAAAATAATTTAAAAATATTTTTTACGGGACATAGAAATAGAGACCTATATATAAGTCTCCTCAGTAGTATATATTATATGGTACCTTTATTGTCTTAGTTACTCAGCTGAGATCTAAGGGGGAAGAACTTGTACCTTTACGGACCTGCCGGCAAGTGACCCTATGCTTAGCTACTTAACTGTTAATAAATAGTACACCCTTTCTTTTTTTATTTATTTTATTTTTATTTTTTTTTAGAAACTGTTGCCTATTCAAATTCTACGTCGTATCTTTACTACGTCAATTGACGGGCGGGTGCTCCTAAGGCACCTGGAGGGATCAGAGGGAGGCTGCCCCTAAGTGAAATCCTTAAAGTTTTCTTAAAATTTGAAAAAAGGGAAGGGGACCCTGAGGCCCCCATCAAATTATTTCGTATCTTGTGTTTCTTAAACTACCCTCGTAGCTTGGTTGTAAACTTTGTTGTGCTTCTCAATCTGAGCAGCTTTCACTTCTTCTGCCCTCTCTCGGGATAGGCCTGTCTTCAAGGTCCTAACCTGGAAGTTGCTAGAATAGTCTTTACCTGCAGATCTGATATCTGAAGCTAAGTCCTTTGTGCCCCCTCTCCCTGTCCTTGAATCTTGGATGGATCGGATGCGGGATAGGATCGTCTCCTCAGTCATATAGCTGGAGGCTACATAAATCTTCCTCCCATAGTTTTTGCTCTTCCTGTTTGAGTTTGTTATTTCGAACACTGAGTACTTCTTTGACTTCTCGTTTAAGATCATTTCTGCCATTATGCTTTTGCTTTAGGGGGTTCTAATAGTGGAATCCGATTGCACCCTACCCCTTCTATACCTTTCTTGGGAGGGGGATATCTTGATTACCACAGTAATAAATAGTTCATATATAAAGTTCAGGGAGGATAAAAGTTAGGGGGGCTGGGGTAGGATTGTGATAGAGGGTGTATTTCGGACCTCCCTTTCTCTCTCCCCCCTTATCCCTTCACACTCTCCCAGTCTTGCATACCTATCTTATACACATGTGCCTATGCTTACACACATTACTATGGGAAGGGAATCCAATTGCATACCCCCTCTTTCTCTCCCCCCTTCTATTTCTTTTTCTTTTGCGTCTTCCTTCCTTTCTTTTCTTTTTTCTTGGTCCTTGCCTAGGTCTCTTCTTGGGGCTTCTTTATTACCTTTCTTTCTTTATTCTTTTTAGTTTCTTCTCTATGCTTTCTTTTTTTTCTTTTACTGGGGATAGATCTGTTTCTTGGATCCATCTGTATCCTTTCCAGTCTTCTTCTTGGATCTTGGTTGTCTCCTTGCAGCACCAATATGGATTGAAGTGGTTGTATGGGTCTACGTTTACTATTTGAATTATGGTACCTATCTCAAAGCTATGGGAAGACTTGTCTGCAACTACTCTTAATCTATCTCCTACTTGGTACTTCATGTTCCTTTGTTTGTTTTAAAAAAGAAGGCCCAAGGTAGAAACCTTAGGCCGTTGTATCTTATCTTTACTTATTGGTTTGGTCTTATAGGATACTTATTGTGTTTTTATTAGCTTGATCATCTTTCTTCCATATCCGGCTACTTCTATAACTGGTTCGTAACTAGAATCAATTACAATTAAGCATTGATATCTGTCTTTTTTCGGTACTAATCCTTTACCCACTCTTAGTGGTGAATCTACTCCCATCAATACATCATTGAAGTCTTCTGGGAAACGGTAATACTCTGGTCCTTTCTCTTCAACTACCTGCGGTGTAGTAGCTAAGATTAGATCTTCTGGATTATAGTTATTCTCTTCACCATTATCCCATTTTACTTCTAGGTCTAGTGATGCCCATGCTATTCTACCAATCCTACCTGTCTCCGTTATAATTCCCTCTACGTCTTTAGGGTTAACATCACCACGATCATAATATTTAGAAGTTTTATCTATCTTAACTCTGTCACCTACTTTGAATTTGAATTTACTCTTCTTTTCTTCTTTAACTACTTCTAGATACTCTTGCCTGATAGCCCAGGCTAGTCCATTCTCTTTGCCAGCTTTAACAGTGTATGAAGTATAGTCTGGAGTGTCCTGGAAGGTATCCTCGATAGTACCTAATTCACCTTTCTTCATATCAGCATTATTAGGTTCATCTATTAACACTCTTACTCTAGAACCAATTGGTAATTTAGCAGGCTTTGAAGCACGCCTAACATACTGCTTATGCACATACCAACCTCCTTCTAGTCTATAGCTATGTTCTCCACTGTGTGACAGTATCTCTACTATATCACCTTTCTTAAGATCGGCACTCTCCGGTCTATTTACTAGTATCTCTACTCTAGTCCCGATTGGTAACCTATTATCAGTCAACTCTTTTTTAGGAGTAATCACTTCTTTCTTAGGTTCCTTGTATGCAACCAAGTCACCTTCCATGTAACTGTTTCCACTGTCGTCACTCCATTCAACTTGATAGCAGAAGCCCATACTGTCTGCTTTATGTGACTTCGTCACCACACCCTTAGTGTCCTTTGGATTATTATCACTTCTTCCGTAGTACTTTGACTTACTAGAGAGCATCACTTCATCTCCTACTTTGAACTCATTTGGAGATGTTTTCAACTCTTTTTTCACTTCCTGAAAATAGGTACCAAACTGAATGGCAGGAATAACTATGTAAGAGCCTCTACCTGACTTACGGTCTAGGATAGTATCACCTGTGTTATTTCTTTCCCGTATAACGAACTCTTGTCCGATTCTAGCTCTGTCACCGCCTCTGTCTGTAAAACCCTTAATGCATTTGTAGATTGTTGTCATGTGTATTTCTTTTATATTATAAAGATAAGGAATAAAATTCAGGCTAGCAACTCTTTTTTTGTTTTACCCAACTCTTTTTTGTGTAACGACGTAGTGTGAACTCTGTGAACAACTCTTTTTGCAGAGTGTGTACTTGCGTAACGAAGTGAGCCATATTACTTTACTTCTAATTCACTTATCCTATCTTCTAATTCCAGTACATAGTCTTCCAGGAAGCTCTCTCTCTCTCTCTCTTTCTAACATCTTCTTCTGTAATGCATCCTGTATTATTAATACTATTGTCATTGTTATTACTGGGTTATGATATCTTGATGTTCTACTTTCTTAGTAGGGTCATTCTATCGTATAGTGCCTTGACTACGTCGTATGGTATGGTTTGACAACCAACCTTTACTTCGTCTTTGGTGAATGTGGCTTGGTAATCACCTACTTGAAGTGTTGTAGAAACAGTAAATTGTTTCATGAAATCTTCTAGACTCAGTACAGAAACACCAGCCTTAGTACGGGTTTGTGTTAGCTGATCTCCATTCCATCTCAAAAATGGATAGTCATTATCAAACTCTGTTGTTTCTCTGTACACTCTCACACCACCATTGCGTAGTGTATCGATTATCATTTTCTGTACTATTGGATCTTGACTATCCAAAACAAATTCACTGCTACCTGCATTTTTAAAATTCATAAACTTTATTTTTATTTAATTAAAGATAAGGAATAATATTCAATCTACCAACTTTATTTCTTAGTCATTTCATTTACAAGCTTCTGTAGCTTCTTGAAGTCTTCTATTGAAATTGTTTGACAGCCTACTTCAATCTTGTCAGCATATACTTTGGCAGAGTAGTCTTTAGATATTTTCATCTCTTTGTATTCAGGCCCTCTACTTACGAATTCAAGTACTTGGGCTGGGTATGCATATATCATCCGTACATCTTCTACTTTTATTGCAACATTAGTTGGACTAATAGACATAACTGTACCTTCCTTACCTATGGTATTATCCATATCACTAACCCAACCACCAAGCCAACCTAAGTTACTATTCGGTACTTTATGAGTTATTTTTACTGTATCGCCTACTTGTAGGCCTAATTCCTTGATAATTTGTTCTTGAATTGTCATTGTTTTTTCTATTTTTGTTTCTGTTATTAATTCTAGATCAGATTTAATACTCCAATTAACAGTCGTATCTCCTCCAGTTTTGAAGGGCGCTATGGCAATTACTCCCGTATTCTTAAGCAACGCACTATTTCCGGTAAGTTTTACTGTGTCACCTAATTTGAATTCATTTGCGGCTTTAGGTTTAACTACTACTTTATCTAAGGTTATACCTTGAAACCAACTAGTACCGCCTTTATCCCATTTAATTTCATAGGTTAATTTGAATCCCTTATGTACTTGGTTAATTACACCTTCTTTACCTTTGTAACTGGCTCTATCGCCTATTTTAAATTTGTATGCCATTGTATTGTTATTTTGTTATTTAACTAAAGATAAGGACTTTATTTCAATCTAGCAACTTTATTTTTAAGAGAGGCTATATTGCTTATCTTATTCAAAGGTGTAACCTGTTAATTTAATTACATCAATAAGCTGTACCTTATGTGATGGTAGACCAGTTTGCTTTTGATCCCTATTATCAAAGATATAGGCTTGGTATTCTTTAGTTCTAAGTATATAGATAACCTTCCAACATTTACTGGGAATAGTTAATAGTCCAAACCTCTCCTCTATTCCTACACTACCTGCCCATATGTGTACTGAATCGTATTGTAGAGCCAGGTTACGGGATAATGTCTCCAGTGTCTTCCAGTCTCCTGCATTCAAGGCATGATATTGTGGTGCCATGTTACTAAAGTAGAAACACTCATCCTCTACTGCTTGGGTCTGACATTGATTAGATGCTGCCGGACACATATGTCCTCTATCGAAAACCTTTAATCCTTTTGCTTTATGTTCTGTATTAGCCTGTTCGTAATACTTTTGTAGATCAGTCTGCGCTTTACGTAAAGGATCAGGTGCAAATTTATCTTTACGAGGTAATGGAGACTTACATCCATCCCTTGCTATAGTTTCATACCACTCTACTTTGAGAGGATAATCCAAACTATCACTCCAGGTAGTAGTGTAATTGGTATGATTGATTGTAACTGTTTGTGAGTTTACTGTTAGTACTAGGCATAAAGCTAGTATTGTAATTAGATATTTCATTGTTTAAAAATTTTATAAATTAAATATATAAAGAAAATTTTGCCTACTATTTCTTTATCTCAGCCACTAACTTTTGTAGCTTTTCAAAGTTAGCCATTGTGATTGTTTGACATCCAACCTCGATACGGTCTGCATATACTTTAGCAGTATAGTCTTTACTAATCTTCATTTCTTTGAACTTAGGTCCTTTAGAGATGAATTTGATTGATTGTGCTGGGTAGTAGTAATCCATCTCCGTTTCAATACCGTCTATCTTTACTATAACACCATCGTTACTTACTAGTCTCTGAACAATACCTTGCTTACCAATAGCATTATCCATTTCAGGTGCCCATGAGTTTCTCCATCCTAGATTACGAGTAGGAACCTTATGTGTAATTTCTACGATGTCTCCTACTTCGAGTTTTAATTCAGCTAAAATTTGTTCGTGAATTGTTGTCATTGTTTTTTCTATTTTTGTTGTTATTGTTTCTTTTTTGACTGGTTCCATCACACACATATCAATGAACCAATTTACATCACTATCTACCTTATTTACGTGGATATTTCCACCTTCCCGTTCAATCCGTTTGATTACTACTATGTCACCTTCTTTTAGATCGGCACAGTATGGACGATCTCTTGTAATCCTACAGGTATCACCTACCTTAGGTACATACTTCGTTTTATCCGGATCTAGGAAACATTCAGGCATATACCACTTAACACCACTTTCATCAATCTTTATGCTGTATATCATTTGACTGTCTGAAGTTATTGCTTCTATTGGTGTCTTACTGTTAAGTAGACTTTCTATAACAGCCTTAGTACCTTTCTGGATTTTTGTACCGTGTTTATTAGAACTATTTACAATTACCTTATCTCCTACTTTGTACTTAGGTACGAATGGAGCAGTAGGTACAACTTTGACTGGAGATGGTGTTACTTTATCTAACTCTCTACCTTCAAACCAGTTATAGTCGTGGCTAGTACTACTATCCCACTCTACTCTGTAGGTAAGAATATGACCTTTGTCTACCTCTACTACTGTACCTTGGTTACCTCTGTAACTAGCTTTATCGCCAACTTTGAATTTGTATGCCATAACGTTTTTTATTTATTTAACTAAAGATAAGATCTTTTATTCAGACTAGCAACTTTATTTTAAAGATAGTCGTAAACTAATTCTTGATTGTAGCAGATAGTCTGCAAAGTCTTAAACTTGTTTAAGTGATCCAATGGCTTAGCTTCCTTCTCATTCAAAGTCCACTGAGGCTTGCCTCCATTCGCTAATCCTTTAAAGTAGCCGTACTCTCCTAGTACTATAAACCAGTCTCTCTTTTCAGGTTGTTTCTTCATATAATAAAGATACAAACCATTTTTCAATCTACCAACACTTCAATGCATAAAAAAAACCCAAACCTAAAAAGGACTGGGCTGTTTGCACATTTGGTCTAATAAATGTTCAGACTTAGTGGTCCGAAAGGTAGCACTAATTATTTCAATACTAGCAATAAAGCTATAACAGCTGATGCACCTAATAGTACACCTTTAGTAACACGCTTTAAAATAGTATTCTGTAGTTGTAATTTATCGGCATAGCTTTTTTCGATATTAAACTTAATATCTTTTTGAGTTAATCTATTCTCGTATATGCTATCCTTACTCTTATAATCAGAGATGATAGTATCCTTGTGTAGACTTATTTGTGTAGTTAGAGCTAGTTCTTGTTTTAGTTGATACAGGACTGCTTTTGTACTATCACCTATTAGTAAGTCTTTGGCTATCTGCTTTGCAGCATGAAAAGGTATTCTAACTGTATCCTCTTTGCAAGGTACAGCTTGACCGTCAAGATCTACACAACGAGTTTGTGCGTTTAAGCCTACTGTAATAAGTAGTAGTGTAACTATTAATAACTGTTTCATTTAATATGCGTATCTTGTTTTAAAGAATGAATCTAATTGCTGTACACCAAACTTATCAATATACGTAATAGTATCGTGATAATGTCTGTTTATGATAACTGTATTAGATTTAATTTTGGATATCGTATCCTCCATTCCACTGATTCTATCTTCATGTTCATTGATAGCAGAATCTAATACAACCTGTCCATGTTTTAGGGAATCGTCTATTCTATTTAGAGAATCGATTTGATGTTGGATAGTAACAGGAGGTGTTAGTCTAGATGTTGTAATCCAAACTGTTAACCCTACTGCTAATATGAATCCCACTGCTACTAATAATGCTTTTAGCATAAATTTATTTATATGTTTTGTAAACGAAAACTATAGGTACCACTATCTCTGTCCTCAATGTCATCCTCTTCAAGAAAGCCTCCTCCTGAGGTTGAGGCATCCCATTGCTGGAGGTAGGTAGCATGATCTCCTATTTCGGTGTTGTTTATAATCTTACCAGTTTTTGGATCGTACTCGCTTTCGTTTGCTAATTCATCGTTTGGATTAAATCCAATATACCAGTCGGCATCACTTCCTCGGAAGGAGGATGTCTTCAACTCCTCAGCCAACTCTCTAACGATTCGATCACGTATGGATTTTTCCATATGGTTTGTTTTAAGGTCTAGTCAACTAAGCCAAGCTGCTTTGCTCTGGCGTAGCAGACATAGTTACCTGTCTTGGGATAGATGTAACGCTTCTTAGTCTTTGGAGTATCCTCAGATTGAAACTTTGGCATCACCTTTAGATCAACTTTCTTTTTTTGTTTTGGTACAGTTAGCTTTCCAGGTTGTGTACTGTTTATAGTTTCTACTACTGTAGTGTTACCTCTCTTGCTAATTGTTACCTCCGTCTTATCTTCTGCTATAAATGTCATAACGTAATTTATTTTATGTTTAGTAAAAGTACAAACTTTTTATCAAACAAGCAACTTTTTTTAGTAAGGATCGTATTGACCTTTTACTGCTTCCTCTCCTTCCTGATCTTTATCGTACTTAGCAACGATTGCATCTAGCATATCGTCTTTCTCGTCTTCCTTGATTGGTTCGTAGTCGTCACCATCTCGTTCACACTCTTCTCCACAATCAGAACAAACTCCACCAGGTAATATTGGAGCACCACAGCAGTGAGATAGACCCTCTACTTCATCCATTGGCTCATAGCTACCGTCAGATGCACAATGCTCTCCGCAGTCAGCACAAACCTCACCAGGTAATATTTCAGCACCACAGCAGCTTGATTTTCCAGCTAGCTCTGTTACGTGTAACATCTTTCCTGTGTTATCTCCACTCTCTTCAACAGACCCAGTCTTACTAAGCATCTTTTTAATTTCAGCTTTGATAGTCTTAACTGAGTTAATGTACTCTCTAAGTTTCTCTCTTTCATCAAGAGATAGTCCTCCTAGGTTACGTTCTGGGATTTGCTTCTTTGCTGTGTCTTTAAATTGCTTGTTGCCAACTTTAAAACTTTCTCCTGGCTTGTGTGTAGCTAGTTGTTTTGTGAAGGCATTACCTTCATTCTCTAGTCCTTCTTTTAGAATTCCTTGGTTAGCTTTACCTGATAATCTTTTAAGTAAGTCGTTGTACTTGCTTTGATCTATGTAGTCCATTATATTCGTTTAGTAATAAATAGTTAGAATTAACTGAAAATCTCTCCTCCACTCACTCCTCTGTAAGAACTTAATCTATATACATCTCTTATCGTTTCCGGATCTCTTAGAATCTGCACTTCGTAATCGGTCTTACCCTCCGCTACTACAAGTCCTACATACCTACTAGCTGTCGAATGTTCAGGACAGGTATCCTTATATCCTAACGCAACTCTTCTTGGATTAATCTCAACTTCACAAACTTTACAAAATCTACTCATAACTTTTCTCTGTTGTTTTTATTTAACTTTACGTACTTTTTTATTAACTAACAACATTTCTTCTGTCTCCTTTATATCTTTTAGAGCTCTCCATATACTCAATCCAAATAAGAGATACACATAGCTATACCCTAACCAATCAAACCTATCTATAGGAATTCTTGTAATAAAAGCAATCACCATCATAAAGATGGCAAAAGGAATACAAGTAGTAAACAATAGAAGGATGGCTCTAACAATAGCCCAAGTAAGTTTTGCTGGATAGGCTAAGAACCATCTAGTGACTAGGTAGGAGTGGCTGAACTCTTTTGCTGTGTAGTATACCCATATGAAAGGATAAGCTAGTATTAAGACTATGATAACAGTCCATAGGTATTCTAGTATAAATAACATAACTATAGTTTAATAAACTAAAGATACTAATCTTTTACTTCTTTACCAACTTTCTTTTTTCTTTCTTTTTGTGGGAGATTAAAATTTTCAACTAGGACTGGACCTTTCCTGGTCACTGAGTAGTCGTAGTGCCAGCGGGCATCTAGCTTACCTTCCTCAGTCTTATATTCAATAACAAATTTTTCCTGTGGGGCAGGTTTCTTTTCAAAGGCCATTTAGTCTATTGGATACTTTTGAAGTAACCCATCTATTGTAGCTTTATCCTCTAAAGCAAACTGAGTTTCTTGTAAGTGATTATTTAGGTATTGTAGATCTGCAAATAGATCTTTTAGTTGGGGAGCATCCTTTCCTTTCTTTGCCCAGAAAGAATACTCTTGAGTAACTCTCTCGTGTAGTCTTTTTACTTTGTGTTGGTAGTTGCTTCTGTTAGCTATCTTTTTCAGTTGATCTATCCTATCAAGATCTCCCAGTATTTTATTAGATACTCCTGTTAATCCATTTAATGATTTACTTTTCATTTTTCTGTAGCAGAGTGCTGACAACTAAACTTCTCAGATCATTTATAGCTCTTGTATTCTCCTGTATAATAGAAGCCATTCTATCACGTTCTTCTTTTAAGAGAGAGGTCATCTCTGCTTGTAAAGCATCTACTTTCTTTTCTAGGGTATCATTTTTCTCAACTAGTCTTGTATAAGAAGCCCATGCAAAATAGCCTAAAACTAGAGCAACCGCTCCAAGTACACCATATTGCAAAAAAGTATCGTTGAAAAAAGTGAGAGCTGAGGTAGGTTGAGTTATCTGTAAAATCATTTCAGTAGCTTTATTTTAGTTTATCTGTCATTAATAAATAGCTAGAGAAATAAAAGAACTCTACTTAATCCACTCAGTTATTCCAGAAAAGAGAGCTTGGATTGGAGTCTGGCTTGGATCATTCTTCATTGATACTAAAGCATAATAAATAACCTCTAGCTCTAACTGATGTTCCATGGCATGGTCTAGGTAGTCTCCTAGAATCTTATAGTCTTCTTCAGGCACTTGGTTGATTGTGATATCCTCTATTGTCATAATATAACATTTATTTAAACGAAATAAATTCTTCTCCGTCTTCGTAATCTTCATCCTGATGTAGTCCTAGGTCTTTGAAGTGCTCTAGGAAGTAGTCATCTACTTTAAGATCAATCTCTGCATTTTTATATTGAGGGGTGGTTACATCCTCGAGCTGCTCTATTTGTTTTTCTGTGTAGAGGTTTCCTAAGTAGAGGAAGTGGCAGTTGTAGCAAATCATTTCAAGATTTTCAATCCTCCAATCATGCTTAACTCCATTCTTGAAATTTAATATGAGTGGTTGCTTGTAATCTATAATTCTCTTTTCATTATGTCCACATCTATAGCACTCAGTTTTAAGTCTACCCTCATAGAGTAATCTATTTCTGAGTTTGTGAATCTTTACAGTCTTATACTGAGAATTAGTTAGGATCATATCTAACTTAGCAGGTCTGAATTCATCTCCCCACTTAGTTCTATGTACTCCCTTACCAGCTTGGTTCTTATGTAACTCAAATAGAGTTTTACCAGTCTCCTGATCTATGTAAAGCTTTGCATACTTCTTATAAGTCACAAAGGATGTCTGCAAATACTTTGCAGCTTGGTGATTAGATTGAGTTGCTGCCATAGCATTTCTAATCACTCCCTCAGTAAATCCTATAGGTGATCTACCCTTAAACTCAGCCATTGTTTAAACTTGGATTAATTGTAAGTAACAAATTCCATAACTCCTGAGGAGTCTCTAATGCAAATGAGTTTCCATCTTGGTCCACTAATTCATTTATAGCTCCGTCCGGATTAATCCTATCCCATAGATACCAGGATATTAAATCAGCTCCCTCCTTTCCAAAATTTAATATGATCAGTGCATCTATTATTTCATGGAAAGGTTCATCGTAGTTGGTAAAGTCTAGCTGGAGATCTGTGTACATTAAATGCTGTCTCGTGTTTACACTGTCGATGGAGTTTATGATTGATATAAACAGTTCCCTCTTTTTATCCGCTGTCTTCTTCTTCTTTCTTCTAACCAACGCTTTTACGCTGAGGATAGAGTTAATTGCTTGCTGTATCTCCGTGAACCCCTGTTGCTCCATCTTTAGTCTTTTTAGGTAAGGTTTTAGTTGGTTGTTTTATCTTTTCAATCAGATCCTTAATCTTTATACACTCTTCAAACTTCTCCTCCCCCAAACTGAACTTTATACATTCCTCCAATGCACTTACCCATCCCGTCTTAGGAACATCAATGTAGTAGCCTGTTGTATTAATTTCAAATAGAGTTGCAAAGGTTTTCTTATTTTCAAAAGCCTCTTCAATTGCTGGAAAGGTTTCTTCTTTGATTAATCCAATCAGAGCTTCGTTCTGTAGCAGCTCGGAAGCTGTGATGCTTTCCAAAGGATCAAACAAAGCTCTTGGTATAACTCTTTTAGCCATAACTATCTTTTTATGTTTTATTTTAGTAGATCTATTAGCTTTATACGACCTTCTGCCACTGGCTTCTCAGGAAGCTGGCTTTCAGGTTCTTCCTCTTCCGGTGCTTCTTGCTCTGGCTGTTCGATTGCACCCTGATCTCCACCCTTAATTACTTTCTTGACTAGGTAGTCAGATAGAGAGGTAAGAGGTATTAGGAAACCAACTACGTTTTTATATGGATTCTCAGTATCATATATGACTTGCAAGCCAGCAGCTGCAAACTTACTTTGCAGATTAGTTCCAATCTTGTTAGCAAGAGTCTGTAGCTCTCTAGGATCTGTAGGAGGATTTTTTAATACAAATTGTAGCTTAACTCCTTTCTTGGTTTTGTTTATATTTGTATCGAATCTTAGAGTAAGTTGCTGACCAGCTAGATTTACTGGGTAGGTAGGTACCATTGCTGGTAGGTCTTCATTTAGTCGTTGTCTGTTCATACTAATAAATATTAATCAAAGAGTAATCAAAGGGAGGGTTTTCTGTAGAGGGAATTATTTTTACAACCTGCCTCACTTCTATAGTAGCATTACCCACCTCGTAAGTACCTGGTTCAGCTTCTTGTAGTAGCTCTGTTAAGTTAGTTAGATACTGAGAGAAGTCTATGTCACTCTGTTTATCTAAGTCTAATGTCACGCTTATGTTGTAATTTTTGGGATCTCCTATTTTATAGATCTCGTTATAATCTACCTGTAAGTAGAATTGTTTAGCTTTCTTCCATTGCTCTTCTGTAAATCTAAGAAGGGTATTAGCAGGTTGATGCTCTAGCTCTACTGTTTTGAGGATTGATTGTTTACTTTCTTCTGTATCCAACCACACACGAGAGAAAAAAGGTTCCATGTTAAAAGCAAGACGTAATCTATCTAATTCAGTTGCTCCAACAATCTTAAGATCTATGTCAAGTTTAGTAAGTAAACTTTCTCCGTGATTGAAGCTGCCCCACTTACGAACAAATCTTCTAAGCTCAATCTGATCTGCTACTTGTTGTAGCTTTACTCTCTCCTGAGCTTCTTGATTCTTTTGATTAAACCAATCCTTTCCTCTCGAGGATACACAGCTAAAGTGGTACACATTTGCTTTAAAGGTCTGTTTGAGTTTTACTTCGAAGTATATACATTTCTGGACGAGGTCAGAGTCCTCTCTTGATCTTCTATGTAGAGTAGTATACCCTCCTAGCTTTGTCCATACATCCTTGTAAAATGTATAGGGTGCAAAGAAGTAGCTTAGAGTTTTATCCTCCTTAACCGCTTCTGCAAACTCAACAAATTCCTTGAACTTAAATTCTTCAGGATATACTCCAAAATCTCTTGTTATGGTTTTATCCGATATACCATGCAGTGGTGGTTCTATTCTAGTGGAGCTTAGTATGCAGTTAGGTTCTAGCTCTTCTAATATATTTAGATCGTAGTTTTTACTTATAATCATATCCGATTGAAGATAGCTAATGACATCATGCTTTGCTAGCTCAGCCAATATGTTATTATTTCTAGAGTATCCTATACAAGGAGGTAGATTATGAGTTATAATTTTGAGATCATAGAAGTCTGCTTTTTGTGCTTGTAAATACTCAAAGGTACCTTCATTGTCCGAGTCTATAAAGATTAAGATCTCATGTTCCTTGCCATATAAATTTTCCTTAAAAGATTTCAGAAGTAGCTTAACATGCTCTAGGGTATTGACTGAGGTGTTTACTATGAAACTTATTTGCTGCATTTTAACTTACTATATGTGTTGATGATTCCTTGTTTCAATCCTACGTAGTTTAGTTTGTAGGGTGCATTGTATTTTGAAATATAACTCTTTCCTACCCCCTGTTCTACGAAGATGGGAACCTTATGTTCATCTAACTCATTTATAAAGTTAGCTATTTCTACTAAACTGTAATCTGTAACATAAGCACATTCACAAGTTTCTATTAAAGATTGAGGTCCCGTAACGATATAGTGTTCTACTAAAGCTACTAAGTCAGGCATGTAGAAGAAAGTCATACTCTTATTTTGATGTATCACCATTGGCTCCTTTGCTATGTACCTAAGTAGGTTTGCTTTAATAAATCTAGTGTCTAATTCATTCTCATCAAATACTCCAAATATCTTAATGTTGTAGAACCCTTCTGTGTTTCGAATCATTTTACCTATTAACTCTTTACTTCTTCCGTAAGGAGTATCTACAGCGTAATCCTCAGCTCCAGAACCGAAATGTATCAACTTGTCAAAACAAGCTCTGTTATCTAATAGGTTAGAGTATATAACTAGATTTGTGCGTAGTACATCCCAATCGTCTTCTTGTAACCTGCTCCCACCAACTACAGCACAGTGTATTACTACATCAAAGTATTTATCTTTAAAGTACTCTGTAACTTGATCTGATTTAGTTAGATCCACATCCTGTCTAGTAATAACTGTTACATCAAACTTAGTCTTTAATCCTTGGTATAGGCTCTTACCTACATACCCATTTCCTCCTGTAATTAGTATTTTCATTTCTTAAGCTTTTGTGCCACTTCCATAATTAGATCTTCTTGTCCTGCAACTAGCTTTCTATTACCAAGCTCGAATATTAGAGATGAATACTCAATGCCAAATAACTTTGATGCTTTAATAATTGGCTTTTCAAATCCTGAGAATAATCTATTTAGTCCGGTTAATACATTTACAGGGGTCGATATCGGAGCTGATGGTATTAAGTAATCCATCACACTGTCGGCTTCGACAATAACTCTCTTGAAATCAACATCAACATCAAACCCAGCCTTCTCTAGCACTGGTATAAGCATTTCCAGATGCGCATTGCCTGCTCCTGCACCAAATCCTCTTATACAACCGTCTACGTACTTAGCTCCTGACTCTACTGCAACTAATGAATTAGCTGTTGCTAGTCCTAAATTATCATGAGCGTGGAATCCAACATCAATCTTCAAACGATCTCTCAATCTAGAAACTCTCTCAGCTACTTCGCTTGGTAGGTAAGTTCCTGTTGAATCCATTACGATAACTGCCTCAGCACCATACTCCTCCATTATTCTAGCATTTTCTACTAGGGTATCAGTGTCAGCTAATGCAGACATCATCAAGACTCCAAATACAGTCTTATCCTTACTTCTCAAGTACTCTATGTGCGATTTAGATAGCGTAGCCTCTGTGCAGTGAGTTGCCACTCTAAAGACATCTACGCCCAAGTCTACCGCTCTCTCGATATCCTTCTTTACTGTAGCGATGCCTGGAATGATGTGAATGCCTAGCTTTGATTTCTTTAAATTATCCTTAGCGGCTCTTAACATTTGTTCATCTGTAAATGGAGATTGTCCGATCAGTAGGGAAGAGGCTCCTAGTCCATTTCCATGTCCCACTTCTACGATAGGAATTCTAGCAGCATCTGCAAACTGACAGTACTTTACTATGCTGTCTAACTTGATCTGATGCTTTACAGCATGGTTACCGTCTCTTAGGGAGGAGTCTGTTATTATAATTTTTTTCATTACATTAATTTTCTAGTTACTTCAATAGCAGCGCAATTAATAATATCCAGGTTGCCTGCATACTCAGGTAGGTAGTCTCCTGATCCTCTTACTTTAACACTTAGCACAAGTACATCATCAGCTATCGTTGGTGGCATTACTAGTTCATAGTAAGGTATGTAAGTCCTTAGTTCCTTAATTTCATTGTAGATCCCTTCCACCAATGCTTCGAAGTTAATATTTTGAAACTTTAGGAACATCGTAGTCTGCATGTCTACACAGGGTTCTGCTGGATTGAGATTTATGATTACCTTACAGTTCTGACAATTAGTAAAGTGTTTAATGGCCATCTCTGTTGTGTGAATGTAGCTGTCTACATTAACTCTAGTAGCCATACCTGCACTCTTAGAGGCTATTTGAGATACCACCTCAATGTACTCCAACTTATCGCAGTATTTAGAAATTAAGTGTAACATAGGCATCGATGCCTGTCCACCACAAGTAATCATATTGACATTAGGAGAGGTCGTGATCTTCTCAGCATCAATGCTCGGTACACATAAAGGTCCTACTTTGGCTGGAGTTAAATCAATTACTCTTATTCCTTGTTGTTTAAATATAGGAGCATGTAGAGTAGCGTCAGCAGCACTTGTGCAATCATATACTACGTCACAGCAGTTAGGGTTGTCAACAAAGTACTGGATACCTTTATCTGTCACTGGTACGTCCTTCTCTATAGCTATCCTGATCCCATCAGACTCCATTCTACGTCCTGCAAATATTACAGGGGTAATGAAATCCGTCTTTAGGATTTTTAATAGTAGGTCAGTTCCAATATTACCTGTACCTATAATTCCTGCTTTTATCATCTTTTTATTAGTTTAGATTTTTCGCTAACGCTGCTAAGCATTTCACTTTCGATCACTTCAAACGGAAGTAATGGTGACATCTCTTCTATTGGTGGTGGAAAGATTGATCCATTCTCCTTAACAACTCCTTTCACTTTCGGAATAAAGTCCTGTTCTGGATCCATAAACACTTCTAGTACAGCTGCCTTAGGATCGTGTAGGAAAGTGCTTAGCCTACTATCAAACTCCTTCCAATCCTTTAACTCGTAATAGTTATATCCAAACGCAGGCATTAGCTTACTAAAGGTGGGTAGTCCAATTCCTGTACTTTTATCAACACTCGTATACTGACCTTTGAATAGCATCTTCTGAGTATGCTTGATCATTAGGTATCCGTCATTGTTAAATATAATGATTTTAATCGGTAGATTATTTTCTATTATTGTATGAGCTTCTTGTAAGTTCATCATTATACCTCCATCGCAGTTGAGGCATAGTACCGGTCTATTAGGACAAGCTATTGCTGCACCTAATGCTCCTGGGAGTGCGTACCCCATTTCTCCTAAACCTAATGAAGTAAACATGGTCTGATTAGAGCTTAACTTAATTGCTTGGTGTCCACTTAATAAAGCCGTTCCCATATCAGTCACAATGATATGATCACTAGATAGGTGATCCGATAGTCTATCTATAAATTTGTAGGAGTTAAGATAGCCGTTATCTTTATGAATCTTTCCATCAATCCAAGGATATCTTTGTTTAATATCTATACATTTAGTTAACCAGCTTTGTGTATCGTCTGATCCTACGTAAGATGTCTGTAGCAGCTGTCTTAACGCTTGTTTGCAGTCTGCCTGTATGTGGGTGATAAAGTGCTTTGTAGCTTCGGTTGAATCTATATCAACAACTACAATCTTAGCTTCCCTAGCAAACTGACTAAAGTCATAACCTACCTGAGGAAGAGCTAATCTGCTTCCAAGCACAAGTACATAGTCTGCGTTTTGAATTATGAAGTTAGCTGCTCTTTGTCCGTACAATCCAAACCTGCCGAAGAAATTAGGATCGTCGTTATCTAGTAAGTCAATACCTGACCACGTTAATAGTGTAGGTATTTTATAACTCGACACAAACTCCCTAAATTCTTCTTTAGCACCTGCCAGCCTAACTCCATGTCCTCCAACTATAACAGGACGTTTAGCTTTACTTAACTCATCAACAACGCTTTGCATATCAGGCTGAATGGTAGGTATGTGGTATTCTAACCAGTCCTCTCTATTTACTGCTTTAGCTTGTAGGTTCATTGGTATATCCAACCAACAAGGACCTGGACGGCCAGTTGTAGTGATAGTGTGTAAATATTCTAACGTACTCTGAATATTCATTTCATCTGTGAATGGGATAGCTAATTTTGTAATATCAGCTACCATCTTGGTTATGTTTAGGCCTTGTGTACCGTACATTCTCAGATGCTCCTGTGATTTTACATAACCGTAGTTTTCTTGCCCAGATATAATCAATCCTGGGATTGAGTCAGCCCAGTTGCTAGCAACTCCTGTAACAGCGTTAGTAGCTCCACCTCCTGCAGTAACAAGAGCAGCAGATAGCTTTCCTGATGCTCTGTAGTAAGCCCCCATGGCTATTACTGCTGATTGTTCATTATGTACGTTGATTATCTTAGTGTAGCCTAGTTTATTAATTGAATCAAATATGTGTGAATTAGCTGATCCGATAATACCGAAGGCAGTATCTATGTTTTTATTTCTTAAAAACTCAGCTATTAAATCACTTATTTTTACCATATAAAGTTATTTTTATAGTAATCCACTACGTATTTTAGTTCTACATCAAATACTATCCTCGGTGTCCATCCTAATGCTCTTAGCTTAGAATCATCCAAAGCATAACGAACATCCTGTCCTGCTCTATGATAGCTTAAGTCAAGATACGAATTTATATCTACATCACCAACACATTCTTTAATAACTTTTGAAACTGTATCGTAATTAGACTGTTCATAGCCTCCAGCTATGTTATAGATCTCATTCTCCTTTCCACTTTCAATGATAGTAATAACCGCTTCTGCTGTATCAGCTGCATGTAACCAGTTTCTAATTGGGGTACCGTTATTATGTAAAGGAATGTTTTTACCTAACTTTAGGAACTTGCAAGACTTTGGAATTAGCTTTTCGACATACTGTCCTGCTCCGTAGTTATTTGTTGGTCTTACTATAATGTAGGGTAGGTTATAGGTTCTAGCCCAAGCTAGTACTAACATATCCGCTGCTGCTTTAGTAGCTGAATATGGATTAGATGGTTTTAATAAGTCAGTCTCTGTATGAGCTCCTTCGTCTATGTCTCCATAGACTTCGTCTGTACTAAAATGTAGGAAGATAGGTTTCTTGGCTGACTCTTGTCTGTAGTTCTTGATCAGCTCTAACAGATTATGTACACCGTTTATATTTGAATGTACAAATTCATCACTGTTAGCTATTGAATTACCTACGTGAGTTTCAGCTGCCGTGTTAATAACGTAGTCGCATTCGTACAAAAACTTAAGGTCATTAAGATCACAATGCACAAAGGAAAAGTTATCATATTGATTGAACTCTTCCAATAACCCTTCATTGGCAGCATAGGTTATCTTATCCACTCCTTTAACATACCATCCTTTCCTTAAACAGGCTCTAGTGACATAAGATCCAATAAACCCCAAGCACCCTGTTACGTAAACTACTTTTGTCATTTTATAAAAAATTATTTGTTCTTAAATACTCATCCACTCTATCTAGAAATTGTTTTGGTTTTCCCCTACCCTGGGTATGTCCTATGAAGTGAGTCACCTTAGAGGCTAATCCTGCTCTCCATCCTCCATCTGTTGGATCGTCTGGATTAAGTTCTCCAAATTTAGGATGAAGTCCAAAGTTAGGAACTACGTAATACTCCTCAGGATTTAATATATGCGGCTCAGTTTTAGACATAACCGTATTCATCAATCCAAAAAAGGACTGCTGCTGTGTATCTATTAAAAATCTTTCTGGTCCAAAAAATTCTTTTCCTTCCGCATCCAAGACTGATTTATATTCAAAAAGATCTAACAACGTTTTAAACCTATCGACAGATAGAAAGTTGTCGTAGATGCTTAGATCAATTCCTTGAAAGCCTGCATTAAAACCGTACATACTTGGATTTCTAGACACGTAGTTGTGATAAAAATCTTCTCCGAACAAATCCACTAGCCTTTGAAATAGTACCTTGTCACAATTTGCATTCATAGGCTCTGTTATGCAGACAGGGGTCCTCTTTAGTAATAGGTCTGTTATATGCTTAAAATCATCATTAATTAAAATATCATCATCATAGATCAAGTAATAATGCTTCAGCTTAACTCTCCTGAGGTACTGTGCTATTAAAATATAGTATATAGCTTTCCAGGTTCTAAACTTCTCTACATAGTCTAAATCATAATATTCTCTTACATAGTTATCAAAGAAATCCTTATTGTATGAATATACATTATTAATTTCAGAATCAATTAGTGAACTCCATTTTTCATTATCTCCTAAATTACCTTCCTCTATATTATCCCACAGTATATGGAACTCTATGTAAGCGTCTGGATAGAGTGTTTTTATTTTTGATTGTATTTGGTGTAGGGCAAAGAATGATTGTTTATTCTTGGCTCTCATTAAATTTGATATTACGATTTCTTTTATCATAAATTTATTTATATTGTTGTTGAAGCTCAATTTTCTGCTCCTGTACCTTAACATCATCACTCTTACTAACCGTATCACTGTGATCAACATAGATGCTGAGTACGTATGGAATTAGTCTAAACACGAACCCTTTGCTTGCCATCCTTATCCACATCTCCCAATCTCCAATTATACTGTAGTTCTGGTAATTAAATAATCCCAAGAACAAGTGAGTGGACTTTCTCCATAAAGGATCAGGTCCTGCCATACACATCGATTTAGCTACTGTGTGAAAATTATCTGGATATGGAATATAGGGTAGATTGTTTGGATCTAGAGAGTCTAGTTTATCTTCCGTTGTTGCAGTATAGTAATTATACGCTAGGTCCACTTCTACGTTCTTTTGTAGATAGGTACTTTTAATGGATGTGTTAATCCCAAATCGTATATCATCAATGTTCCAATTAGAGATAAACTCAGCAGTAGCATGCTCTATTCCTATATTCCAAGCATTATAAACTCCTAGCTGCTCGTTTTCTTTTATGAACCGAATATTTGAAAAACTCTTATAGGCCTCAAATTTAGCTGACCATTGACTATATACGATCAGGAATTCTATTCTTTTAAAATTAACCTGTTCCTGTATATTTGCAAAATATCTATCAATAAACCTTTCGTAGGTAGCTAAGTTTCCAATAGCTGTTATACATGTAGCAGTATACCTTCGTTTAATACTTCCTACATAATCTTTATAGCTTTCGTAGGAAATATTCCATCTAGATCTAAAGACGGTTGTATTAGGAGTTATCCATTGAGGGGTATGTGTTATGTGAAACTTTTGCTTTGTTCCGTCAATAGTTAGATTAGACTCTCTATCCTTATTATCGTGGTATTGGATATCTAATTTAAGCTGCTGCGCTAGTATACTATACAAAGTTTGATCATGTCTTCCATATCCCCATCCTTTGGGGCAAGTTCCATCATCTGTAAAGTTTTGTATATCCTTTGCAAGCTCATACATAGGAAGCACAAAGGAATCATACAGCTCTCTAGATACTCCTTGAAACCCAGCATCTATTCCAAGTATATCGTCATCTAGGATCCATGCATCATTGTCAGATCTTAGAGCAAACTTATCAATTAGATACTTAGTAGCCATCTGCTTTATAGAATGTCCACAATCAAAGAGTAGGTATCCGTTTTGAGCTATATGCTTGAAAAGATCATTTAGCGGTTTTAGTATGGTTGTTCCTGCGTCTAAATAAAGAACATAGGGATATCTATCTAAGCTGTCCTTTATTGCCACTGGCTTCCAGGAAAAAAGGCCTTTCACAGATCTGTTAATTCCTGTCTCAATGTTGGTTAGTATCTCGGGATTTACTTCTTCAATATTATATACTCTAACCTTTTTTAAATTTCTAAGTTCTTGTAAGTGTTTATCACTTAAGCCTAAATCATAAACTGCCATCTCCTCCACATCATAGTAGTTATGCTTGTGTATACTACCTATCATATTAAGGAGGATTGGATAGTGTTTATCATCTGCTGCTGTACAAAAGTACATAGGAATGCTATTGTGAATGTTTAATCCCCAGTCTCCTAAATTTGGAATACTATGCTTTTTAGTTTGCTCTCTAATCCAATCTACTCTATAATTCTTACTATTAGGAGTGTCCTCAAATACATCCTCTCTTATTTTAAGCTGATAATCTATGTACTCTTCTTCCCACTCAAAGTTGTTTACTGACGTATCGTATGCTGTAGTGCCTGCGACGTTAGCTCCGTGCAGCTTTTTATTAACATAGTCTGTTACCTTCCAAAAGTACTGCTTAATAGCTACATGGTTTTTATCTAGCCATTGTAGGTGTGCAATGAATAATTTAGACGGATCAATTATTTGTTCATTTTGTGGTATTGGTAAATGTGTTGAATGCATCTGCATTGGTACAAATTGACAATCACCTACATAAGAGCCTATTCTATCTTTAAAGTTATTCTTCCAAGGACCGTCTACTCTGATGGTATTGTTAGAAGTATACTGCATCCATTGTAAATAAAACACGGTATTGACTGTGTCGTCTAGTAGCTGCTCTAGCTCTTTCTTGGTCATTTCACCGTCAAGATACTCATCAGCATCTAAGCATATGATCTTATCAGAGTACTTTCTAGCTGCATCGAACAGTAGCTGTCGGTTATCTGTTTCTATTTTCAGCACACTATCCTTCTCGGTGTACTCTAATACCTCTAAGATATTGTACTCTTCCTTCATTTCCTTGAGGTATTCTAGTGTTCCATCAGTCGTAGTATCTGCAAAAAATACAAACCCGTCAACATAGTTTTTCCATACTGGTAGTAGTTCTTTTAGCAAAACTAATTCATCCCTGACTTGTGTTATCTGTACTATCATCTACTTAATATAGTATTAATTTTTTGTTTAAACAACTCTAAGTCGTAATATTTTCTATAGTTTTCCTTAGCCTCTCCACTACACTTATCGTAGAAGTCTTGGTCCTCTTGTAGCCTCTTGGCAAGCTCCCTTGCTTTCTGTACATCACTAACCTTTACTGAAAGTTCAGGGTGACAGATTCTCTGAGTGTCTACGTCTTGGTTTCCTATGACAGGTATTCCAAGATAAGCACAGTTGAGAGAGAATGTACCAGCTGCCACTGTAGGCATTAAATGCACGGCAAATTTAAAGGAACTTAATTGTTTCATCCAATCTACCCACAACACTCTTGGGAGGTGCTTAATAAGCTGCTCTTCACCGTTTCTCGTTGCATGAGAGGTTTGTCCCCAAATAGGAACTTGAAACTCTTGAGCTACAATAAAACTTTCAAACCCTCCATACCATCTTGCAAAATTTCCTCCTATAATAACCTTATCTTCCTTTGTTGGAACTGTGTCTTGAATAAGAGTTTCTATCATTAGAGTTGGTATGGTATTCACTATCTTACCTGGAAAAAGTCCTTTATAGTATTGAGTGTCTGATTCGTTGTGAGTGAATACACTATCGCAAGAGGCTATTAGGTTATAGAAGTTTATTTGATCTTGCAGTTCATAATCAGTATAGAGCCAATGAGGTCCTTCTTGAACATAGTGAACTTTTTGATTTAGTGACTTTAACTTAGGTACTATGTTAGAGGCTAGTAAATCTGTAGTTGGATTTAGCTTTTCTACTAACCTTGATCCTACAGCATTTAAGAACACCTCTCCTTTAGGGAATATTATAAAGATATGATCATAACCTGTAACAGTTTCGTATTGATGTATGTTATGATGATCGGCATCTAAAGCATGCATCCAAGCAAACTCTGTTCTCATGTTAGGGTGATTAGAAGGAATCTTTCCTTGAAATCCCATCTCAGTCAGGAAGGCTATCCTCATAATGCTGCCATAAATTTATCAAGTATTGATTCAATATAATCAATCTTCTCTTTGTTGATTACTGGACTTGTTCCTAAGAAGAAGGTATCTGTAGTTACTTTTCTAGCTACAGGATATTTCTCAATAACCTCTTTTGGATCCATTAACCCAGCATATCCTGGTTGTAACATTATATTACCTGCAAAGTAAGGACGAGTCTGTATCTTATTTGCCTCTAGAAACTTACATAGATCTGATCGTTTAAATGGAGCACCGTCCTTAACTGTTACTGGGAAAGCAAACCAATCTACATCAGCTCCTTGCTGTGCTTCATGTAGGTATAGGTATTGAGAGTATTTAGAGAATGCTGCAAATAAGTTTTTATAGTTTTCTCTACGTAGCTTTCCTATCTCTTCTAGCTTACCCATTTGTATTAAGCCTATAGAGGCTTGTAGTTCTATTGGCTTTAAATTATATCCTATCTCTTCATAGACATACTTGTGATCAAAGATATCATTTGGTAGAGAAGGTAGCCAGTTACTAAATCTACAATCACATGAACCGTTCTCTAGTAGATTCTGCTTACCAACACAGTAACAACCTCTACCCCATTCTCTGAAGCTTCTAACAATACGTTCTGTATTCATATTATTCATAGCTACAAATCCACCTTCTCCCATTGTCATATGGTGTGCTGGATAGAAGGAACAGCTAGCCATTTCTCCGAAGGAACCTAAAGGTTTTCCTTTATAAGTTGATCCTAGAGCATCACAGCAGTCTTCTAGTAGAATAAGCTTATAATTCTCAACTATCTCCATCAACCTATCCATGTTAGGTGGATTACCTAGTACGTGGGCAAATGTAATGATCTTAGCATCTGGGTTATCGATGCAGGCTTGTTCAACTTGATCTACATCAAGATTTAAAGTTTCTAACTCAATGTCAACAAACACAGGAGTAAAACCTAATTGAATGATTGGATTGATAGTAGTTGGGAAGCCAGCTATCGGAGTAATTACTTTTGTACCTTTAGGTAAGTTATACCCTCTCTTAGATGTCATTGCTAACATCATTAGTAAGTTAGCACTTGATCCACTATTGGTCAGTAGTCCATACTCTTTTCCAAATAGCTTTGGAAACTTACGTTCAAACTTAATTGCCTCAGCTCCTAATACTAACCACTCACCTAATAAGGTTTTAACGGCAGCTACATACTCACTAGAGTCAAAATAAGGTCCAGCATACTGAACCCAGTCTTTACCTGCCTCCCAGGATTTTTCAGAATGTTTCTTTTGAATGTACTCGTCTACGAGTTTTAATATTTCTTGCATATTTTGAATATAGGAAAAGTTCTTCACAATTCCAACTAAATAGTATTATAAAAGTTATTCTGTTTTTCTTGTCTATCAATTGTCTTAGGATGAACTAAAGACAATTCATCTAGCTCAGGTAGAGTTGTATAGATATCAAATCCATCCAACCTCTCATGTACTTTATTAATCCACTTGATTCCTTTATTATTTCTCCATATACGCCATTGAAAGTCAGGATAATTGACTCTACCATGTTCTACTCTCCATCCCCATTTTCTGATATGTTCTTCAGTTAGTCCTTCTACTGTATTGATACGTGGCATTAGGAATACATCTACTTCTGGATTATGTTCCATGATTAGGTGTAGATTCTTGATAAACCAAGGGTCAACATATTCATCTGCATCGATGTTTACAATAACATCTCTTGTGCAGTGATTTGCTAGATTGTTTTTAAAGGTGGCAAAGTCCTTATTTAAGGCAAAAGTAATTCTATGGTACTCATAAGGAGCACCTACGTTATACTTCTCTGCCACCTTCTTTACTTCTGGAGTAGCTGTAGTATCTAGTTGTAGAACAATTTCATCTTGAGGATGAATGTTTTCGTGTAATAGGTCTAGTAATCTCTCAAGCTCTATATGCTCATTACAAGCTGTGATAGCATAGCTGGTTGTTGTCATTGGATTGATTTAATGGTCAAACACTCCTATATAATCGCAAGCCTCTATAAAATCATTTCCAAAATGAGACAAGCTCTTTGCATCTGATCTATACTTAGCTCCTTTATACTTTGCACTTTCCTCCTCAAGTACTTCAATAGACTTAATTGCTGACCACTGCCAGTTGTCTACTGAGTTTCCATTTGCAAAGACTGTTCCCTTCTCAGCAATGTTTACTGAGATTGGGTACCAAACTCTTTTGTTCTCGTCTATGTACTTCAGAGCTTTGTAGAGTTCAGGTAGGGTTTCTTCGTATTTCTCGAAGTCAAACTCTCCTTCCTTCATTAGATCGTTAGTTTGAAAACCACAACCGAAGTCATAATAGCTAAACTGAGTTTCATTTAGAGGAGTCTTGTAGCATCCATCACTGCCACACTTAGGACAGATTGTTAGTGTATCGTTAGTCATGTAATAAAGTTTGTGTTGATGTTGAATTAGGTCCAGGTCTGTATGCATTAGACTCTTGGATTACTTGGCTTAGGGCTTTTTCTATTGCAGGTATGTTTGCAGTAGGACTAGCTAAGTACCCTCTTAACCAATATACAAATTGTTCTGGTGTCATATTATGATTTTTTGAGCTGAGGTAATTCTATTCTTTTTAGGGTTGGTAGCTTTAAAGCGACCTGCTTAGGTACATACTTGTCTACGTAGGTTCCTAAAAGAGTTGTCATAGCCTCTCTGCTAAACTGAGTTTTAATTCTGTGACCTTGTCTTTTTCCTAATGTAGTATAGTTGTCGTATTTACTTACTATATCCTCCATGGCATCAGCAGCTGCTTTTACATTTGGAGCAAACCAACCAGACTCAGGTAGTAACATATTCTGAACTACTGCAGATGGGTGTATCTGTTTTAGCTCTCCAGGAATACATACACTAAACTCAGGAGTTAGAAAATCCATCTGACCTGACCAAGCTGATACTATAATAGGTTTCTTAGTCAAAGCAAATTCTGCAAGAGGTCTTCCGTATCCTTCTCCCTTTGTTAAGCTAATCATAGTTTTAACTTTAGGATGGTTGTATAGAGTGTTTATGTCCTCATCATCCAATTCTCCGTGTAGTAGGTATATGTTTGGTAAATCCTTACCTCCTACTTGCTCTCTAATAGTATTGATCTTTTCTAAGACTTGATCTCTATCCATAATACAGGCTGTAGCTGAGGAGGTCTTTAGAATTAAGGCTGGCTTAGTTTTCTTTCCTTTGAAAGTTTCAAGGAATGTTTTAATTAGTAAACCTACATTCTTTCTATCTTCTCCAAGCTCTCCAGGTAGCCAGTGACCAACAAACAAGAAAGCAAAGGCTTCTTTAATTGAATCTAGGTCTGCTACAAGAGGGGTTGCTGGAAGGTTCTCGGCTTCTATTGGAAAATACTTCTGTAAGTCAACTCCTTCAAATAAAACCTCTACAGGCTTTTCAAGTTTAATCCTACTTACAACATTTCCAGCCTGGTCTCTCTGTTCATATGAACTTTGCTCAAATACCGTCTTTGCATGTTGAGATGATACAAGAGTAACATTCATTCTATTAACTCCTTCTATCCAACTAACATCACATAGGGTTGTTTCAATTCCAGCTGTTACTCCAATGTTAACTTTGCCTACTGGTTGGAATTCGTTTGGTACTGTTATTTGAATCCATACATCTGGTTGTCTGTTTGGATTTTGAGTTAGGATTAGACTCTTCATCCATCCCCACTCCTCTATGTTATCATCTAAGAAACCCCAACTAGTATTTCCCCATCTCTGAGGTAGTATACCGATTTCCCATTCTTCTTTCTTTAGATCGTAAAGTGCTTTGATAAAATCTCTTGAACGACTACCATAACCTGCATAACAGTCTACTGGAGCACTACATATCGCTAATTGCTTCATATACTCAATATTACTTGCTTTTAATTAATAAACCAACGGATGAACTATTTTTTTTCTTGGTAACTTGTCAACTTTTATAAATTCGTAGTTTGCTCTTGGTTTCCAAGTTGCAAAGGTCTCTTCTACCCCATCTATCACATTCTTACACATCCACCTCGTTGACATCATTGCTTCATCTGAAGTAACCCACTTCCGACCTGCTAGGCCTTTTCTTGCTCTTTGATCTGCAGGAAGGGTGTATATTTCTTCAATTGCTTTTGCAACATCTCTAAAGTCACATCTATCATCAAAGATGTAAGGAGTTGGAACAGATCCTACAACACTCATATTGGTTGGGAATACTGGTACAGCCCACTCACCATGCTTCTTATAGGTTCCAAAGTGATTTGATGGGAAGTCTGGGGTTAAGTTAACCCAGTCGCCGTTCTCGTCTTCAAATCTCATTTGATCTTGCATACCACCAGTCACATTTCCGATAATCATCTTCCCTGCCATCAATCCTTCTGTTAGAGATAATCCCCAACCTTCATTAGAAGATATTAGAGCTACGGCATCTGAAATATTATATAGTACATTCATCTCAACCGTGCTGTAGTGTGCATTCGTAAAGTACACTCTTTGGTAGGTTGGATCACAAAATAAATCTATTACTGCAGGCAAGTCTGTACCGTTCTCATCTACTGGGGCTGTGTGTAGGACTAAGGCACATTTACTTGCTTTCTCCTTTCCAATATTATCACAAAATTGCGCATAGGCAGCAATCAAGTCAGATGTGCTCTTACGTCTTATGTTCCTTGCATTGTAGAGTAAAGTAAATTCAGGGATATCTGCACCAAAGAGTCTCTTTTTTAACTGCTCTACCTGCTCTGACTGTTCCACATGCATCTCAGTAATTGGATAGAAAAATTCCTCGTTTATACCGTGAGGTACGTATTTTAAGTTTATAACTCGTTTTTCATTCATGTAATTATATTTAATTTGTTTTACTTAATAAAAGCTTTTTTATTTCAGAACCAACCCACTTAGATATTTTTAGATTATTCTTTTGACAGTGGTTCTTAATTAACTCATAAGTTTCTGTATCTAAGTTTACGACTTTAAAGGACGTCTTTACTTTAACTTGTTTGATTTCTGTAAATTCTCTTTCCATGGTATATACTGGAGATTCTTAATGTTTCCAATAATTGTTGCTGATATGTTGTTAGTAAATCCGATACTAATAGGGTAGATGTGATCTAAGTGGTATCCGTTATTCTTCGAGGTACCTCTTTTTTCAAAATTCTCCAAAGTACTCAACGCTTGCTTTCTTGTTATAGCTCGTACTTCTAAATAGTATAACTTCTTTTCTGAGACCATTGAATACCACTCCTCTAGAGTCATATTGTAAAATCTCGCTGCGTTGATAGCTTTCCTCTTTTCCTTGTAGTCTGTAGAATTCATCCAATTTTTATAGGTTTCTGAGGTTTTTCTACTCTGACTCATATTTGCTTTCCATTGCTCGCTGAATTCTGGTCTTTTTCTACCTTTTAATTTAGCGCTGTGCTCCTTAGATAGCCGCTCTCCTAAATCTTTTCCGTATATTTCAGCGTACGTTTTACCTTTTCTAAAAAGAGCAACCGCTTTTGCTCTCTTTTGCACGTGTTCTACACCTTGCTTTCGGCCTTTTCCTTTAGATACCCCTTTAGATGCACAAGATCTGCATTTAGACGCTTTTGCTACTGCTAATTTAAGGCTTTTTTCCGTTCGGTGATAGACTGAGTTATTACAACTTGGACAAGGCCTACTAAGAGTTAATAATTCCATGATAATGTCTTTATTATAAATAGATAGAAAGTAATAGAAAAATACTACTTTTTACCTAATTCTCTAACCTCTAAAGCAGGATCGCTGCAGAGTAACATCTTGTGAATATTGTGTGTCTGTTTAGAAATTGCTAACAGAGTATCACAAGACTCATAGTATGGTTTGTTGTACAGTGGTGCTGGTAAGTCATCCCAAATTGATAAATAAATCATTGGGATCTTTTTTCTAATCTCGTTCTCCATTTGAAATAACCATATCCAATATCTTGGATCGGTGAAGAACATGATAGCATCTGGCTTTTCAATTTGAATTAACTGTCTTACGACTTCTGGAGTGCCGTATCCATTAAAAGGATAAATAATAACTGATGCATCTGGGATGCCTGCAGCCTTGCTAGTGTCCTCACAAATGTCTAATCTCTTTCCTTGATCAGGGTGATTGATAGCAGCCCCTAAGTTAATCCAATTAAATCTGTGAGATGTTCCAATGACAATTTCCTTTGCCATCGTTGAGATCCCAGAATGGAATCTAATGTCGTCTGATAGTAGTAGAATCTTTTTTCGATCCTTCTGCGGAATGTAACCTTCTTTCATTATAACGTTTTTAATTTTAGATAGTACCTTTGTAGTTTGCGTGGAGTTGGTTGTTTATAGTCTTTTTAAACTCTGGATCTGTTAGGTATAGATACATTGCTCGCTCGATAAGGTTTCTGTTTGTAATTTTGTTTTTAATGGCTTCTTGCTTAAAATCTTCGAATAAAGCTTCTTGTAAGCGTACAGTTGTTAGGATATCATCCTTTTTTCCTATTCTCATAATTATTTAATTTATTATAAATAGTACTTAAAGGTATATAATTATATATCTGTTGAAGATATTTTTCTATCACAGAGATCAGGGCGATCTAAGTATGGACAGAATTTACAGTTGTCAATGTGTTTTGGATATTCTTTTTCATGATAATCTCCCTCTGCTGTAAACACATCTCTTACAAAAGCTTGGAAGTCTTCGATTGCTTGCTTTACTTTTCTAGTTCCATGCGCTGGGATGAATTCTTGTATTCGGCTTGGTGGGTACTCTAGGTCTTCGTTAATCTTTCTTCTTACAATGAAGAACTGTACATCTATCTTTTCCTCCGGAACTTTCCTAAGCTCTGCGAACTTTTTCTTGTATAGGAGTATTTGGTTTACCTTAGCTTGATCCCTCTTCTCATAGTCACTCCAACCTCTCGTAGAAGTCTTGATGTCGTAGATAGTGTATTTATCTAGCATTTTATTATAAGTGACAAGATCAATAAACCCTCTCATCTTAACATTTGGAATCTCTTCTACGATCGGAGCTACGATTGGTATCTCAATTCCAGTAAGGATAGTGTGCTTCTTTGTAAAATAGAAACCCCTCTTCCTTTTGAAGAATTCTAATATAGCAATCGCATCTTCAAAAAACTCTGTGAGCTCTTCTGGACTAGAGAAGGGTTCGTTTGCTGATTCTTTCTTATACAGCTCTATCAGTCTAGTTTTAAAGTAGGTTGGCAGGTGTATCTTATCGGCCTCTGTTGCAGACTTGTCAAACATTACTTGGATGTAGTTTTGAATAGTCTCATGCATAGCTGTTCCAAATATCAAATGGATAGAAGGCTTGAAGGGATTTAGCTTCTTCACTTGACTGAGATACCACTGATATGGACAGGTCTTGTAGATTTGATACTGAGAAAAAGACACCGACTTCTGTTTAGGAGAATCGGTGCTTTCTGTTTTACTTTTGGCCATATAGAATTCTTATTGCAGCACCCAGATCAAGATCATTAGGATTCTCTTTGCATAAATCCTGAACGGTATTCAGGGTTGTGATTTCTTTCTTTAGGTACTGAGCTAAATCTAATGTTTCCTCGTATGCATGTTGCAGCATATTCTGGTGATTGTTCTGTCCTAGTGTTGTATTGTACTTCTTAACACCTACTTCAGATCTACTTATTAGATCTTCTATAACGGCATTTGTAACTGTGTCTTGAGTCATTAGATTCTTTTTGCTAGGTTAATTACATACTCTTCTTCCTCTGTTGTCAAGGAAGTACTGTGTCCTCTTAGTTTAAGTAGAGCCTCTTCGAACTTTTCACCAGTATAAGATCTAGGTGGATCTATTTCATCTAATAGATCTTCTTCACTAAGGTGATCATTATCTCTTAACCACTCAATTACTTCCTGAATGTCTCTAGTGCTAAGATTGTCTAGAAAATCATTTACGTCAATGTCTATATCTATGTACGGCATAATTACTCTGTTTTAAGCGACTCCTTTTATAGAGTCATAATAAGATTGTAATGCTTCTGTTTTGGGATCTTGTTCTGATAAAAAATATAAGCACTTATCGTGAGCTTTTAAAATGCTTACTACATCGTCATGAGCTGCTGCCTGTTTAGCAGCTCGATCCTCTAAGGCAGTCACCCTCACCATCAATCCAAATAGTAGCAAGGCTAAGACTGCAACCATAACTGTTAGGAATATTATCATGCTAGCCTTGTTGTTTAGGTTGAAACTCTTCATTAACATGTCCACAGCTCTTACAAGCAAATGTTGGGATTGGAATCAAAGCATCCTGCTCAGTTCCAGTTAAAAACTTACTAGCCTTTCTCAAAAAGAGAACTTGCTCAAATACATCTTTACCACACTCATCACACACGATTGAGGTTGTCTTGTCTAGGCCTATGTTAAGGCTCATCTTTTCTTGATTCATATTTATATTATTTGTTTATACTTAGAATATACGAAGTAAATTTCGAATTACCAAAAAAAAAAGCCAACTAATTTTTAAGATTAATTGGCTGTTAGGAGTGGTGGAGCATCGGAGAGTCGAACTCCGGTCCTGAAAAGAATACAATAACACTAACGTCTCACATGTTTAGCTACTCTGTTCTACTCAGAAGCTGGAGGTAAAAGGGCTGTACTGGTTTAGGGTACAACATCCACCATCCTGATTTTTTAGCGTTGTACAGATAAACAACGATAGCTCTTTCGGGTCTGAGCTACTACCTTGAGTTTGTGACTTACTGTTCCACCCAAGTCACCAGGGGAAGAGTTACGCTGCTACAGCAACAGGAGCGTTTGCGAACGCTATGTTAATGATTTTTGCACCGATAGCTTGATGATCAATTGTGTTGTCATTTATTGTTTTGCGTGACGATTAAGGAGTATCAACGCCATATCTCCACATGTAGTGCTACCTATTACATCCCAGTCGAACACCAGAAATGCCCCATATTTGAAAGATCTTTTTTCTATTTAACTAACGAGTCAGCTGCATAAGTCATGATAGGTGAATTACCTTTATGTCTTACTTTATAACCCATTCCGGTTACAACACCAACTGCAGAAGCTAGAGCTTGATTTGATTTATATTTTGGATCTGGATTAAGGTCGATGTCAATCCATTCTGCTTTCATATCTAGTTCTGCTTTTAGCTTTTCAGCTACTTCAACAGAAAACCATACTTCATTTAATAGTCTACTTACGTTATCTTTTTCACGTAGTGTTGTCCACTTTGAATAGATTACGTGTGCACCTTTACCTGGTTTATATAAACCGATAACTAACGCATAAACTGTTTCTCTTTTTCTGTTTTGAGAGTCACATCCCACTAATACTTCTACGTCTGGAAATCTTTCTTTGTATTCCTTAACATAGGAGATTAGCTCAACTTCTTTATGCGTCACCAATGTTTTAAATACCTTTTCCATTTTTATTTTAATATTTGAATGTTTCCACTACCGATATAGCTGTAGGAGGTATGTTTTGGTATGTCCATACAGCTTGGTCTTTAAAAAAATTAGGGTCTTCAAAAAATTTAATATCTCTTAAGTTAGCGGTATCTACCTTTAACAGGTACATCTCCTTAACAAGATGCGCTTGAGAGTATGTTACTAGTAAGGAAAAAGCTAGTTTTTCAACATCAACTCCGTCTAAGGAGGTTAGGAGGTAAATCCTACCTGGATGATTTGCTAATTTCCCCTGTGTTTTTGGAGTTAATCCTATGTGTTTTATACTCTTCCACTTTGTATCCGGAGTGAGATGATAGAGATATCTACTATCTACTGTTACCTCTTTATCATATTCTGTAATTAATTGCTGCGATTCAATTTGTTTATACAGTTCGTAGGCGTAGTGATCTTCCCATTCTCGTAAAAGAGGATAGTCTTGTTTGAGCTTTGAAATGTCTACCTTTTCCATTTTATTTTAATTTAAAAAATGTTTTATCGAGATAAATCGAGGTGAGCTTGTACAGCGATCCTGTACGAGATACTGTCTCATTTATGTATACAGGGCATTGCTTTGAAGGTTTTATTTCTCCTACACAACGTTTTTTCTGTATCCTCCGTTCCAGTTTAGAGGCCGTGATTGATTGATAGTAGATGTACCTAAGTACGTTATTTTTCTAATTTTCGATGAATCTCACACTCTTACTACGATAAAACATTTTATGTTAAGATAACTAATTAGTAGTTTTTATCAGGGATCTATCTACTCTTTCGAGTCTTTAACACACCATAAGGACCTTGCTGCTTAGTGTGTACCCTTGCGTCAATGTGTCCCCAGCTTTACTACCTACGTATTTTTCTTAGTTACCTATTAATTTAAAGAACTATCTTATGTTAATAAATATATAGGAAGTGGCTTTTAAACCACTCCCTACTATACTTAAATAACAATGGCTTCGATTTCCTTGATTAGTGCTTTAGGGTCGATCTCGACCTTTTTGCAAAGCTCATAAATGTCAGCTGAGTAACCGTGTAATGAATACACTTTGCTACCTGGTTTGATTGATGTTGTTCCGTATCCACAGATATCGATTGAGTATACGTGCTTGTTAAGTATTGGTCCTAACAGAGATGCACCTTGCATATCTGATATTATGAATACTCTGTCATACTTAGATCCAATCGTTCTGAAGATTGAATTGAATTCAGTACCATAACCAACCTCACCTTGCTTATTTAGGAATTGCTTCTTAAGCGTGTTTACTGTGTCAAGTGGGTTGAACTTAATCGCTTCAGTGTGGTTAGCGAAATGGTAAACATCTGCTCCAATACCCTTAGCAAGTGTTGCTGCGATTAGAGCCGCCTTAGCAATTGCTCCTTCAGAACCTCTCTTACGCTTTGCCATATCACCAATAGCAATTAGTGATGACATTGAACCTGAGCTATCGAATACAACTGCTGTTCTTCCGGCTGGAAATAATTCAGTTAGGTTTGGAATAGCTAATTCATAAGCAGTGCTAAGTGCTTTGATGAACGGTGTTGCACCTGATGCTCCAAATTCTTCTATCATTATTTCTAATGCTAGATCGATTTGGTGTGGGAATACTAATGATTGCTTGATAAGCTTTTGGTCCATTAATAGTTCACAAGCACCCTTAACTACATCACCCTTTGCACCTGTCTTTAAGATGTTACGTAGATTACGTAGTAATGCTAGGTAACCAATCTTACGAGTTGCAATTAGCTCAGCATAGTTATCTTCCTTAGCTGCTGCTAATTCAGTTGCTGCTTCTGTTGCTGTGATCTTACCTTCCTTCACCTTTGCAGCTACTTCTTGACCAGCCTTAGTGTTCTTGTCCTCAACAGTGTTGAATTGCTTTAATTCACCCTTCATTAACTTTGCAAACACTTCAACCATCTTTCCAGTTGGCTTAGGGTGTACTAGGTTAACGATGTCTACTAGAGACAGGTCACGATTCTTGGCTTGGTACTTAGCTAATTCATATTCATCTGCATTTTCAAGAGCGTCTTTGAAACCTTTCTTGATTGCGTTTGATAATGGCTTACCGGCATTTCTTGCTTGGTAGCAAGCTGCTATTTCTAGCATATCATCCAGACGGAAGATAATACCACCTTTATTAGCCTTACGATCTCTCTTTGAGAAGAAACGTGTACCTAGTGAATCACCAGATAATACTCTAGCTAATTCTACTGCACCGAAGTGTGTAGCTGTTCTTTGACCCATTACTGTACGTGCATACACTAGAGCCTTAGCGGCGAATGTTTTATCACTCTTAGCTACTTCAGCTATTACAGTTGCTAAACGCTTTTCACGTTCACCTTCCTTTTCATAAAACTTGTTTTCTAATCCTGTTGCTAGGATAGATACTAGTTCAATCTTTGGTTCATATTTGTAGGCTGGACCTCCTTCATGAGTTACTGCGTTTGGTGTAACTCCTACTGCTTTCTTGTTGTACTTTGACATAACTACTAAATTTTACTGTTAGAGAATATTTGTTTTTATTTATAAATTAAAGATAAGGACTTTATTTTGATTAAACAACTTTATTTCTTAGAATCATACTCGTCGTTCATAAATTTACCGCTAAATGTAGAATCCTCAGTACGAAGTACAATTCCTTCTATCATGTTAGTCTTGAAGTGTTCTTTACAAGCTTTTTCAATTTCCTCACGGGATTTGAATTGTTGATTGAAAATTACCTTACATCTTTCAAAACCAAGGTTGCTTATGAGAATGTCGAATTTCTCGTCAGACATTTTGATTGATACACCAGTAGAATAATCATCTATTCCAAAAAACTTAATATTTGGTTTCTCCTTTGATGTTGGGTTATTCTTATTACCGGAACCTTTCCAGGATTGTCCGTTAGCTTCACCTCTAAGAATCATATTAGGGACTTTAGTAGAATCTCCTCCGAAGTGAGAAACTACCTTATCGATATAAGGCATTGCCAAAGTTACGAATTGGTCATCGTTATCAACTTCTTCAAACAATCTTAAATCAGGAGAGAAACCAGTAAAAAACTTTCTAAGTCTTTCAAATACAGTCGGAGTTCTTACTCCAATCACTTTATTTACTCTTAATTGTTTAATCAAAGAACGAGAGCCTACCGTTACTTTCCCATCTCTAAAGATAATACTGATCGAACTTCCATCAACTTTCATTGAACCTATTAGGGTTACTGGGTAGCTAAGTTTAGTTTCTATGTGCTTCCACAAAGCATTTATGTTAGTTTCGTCTGTCTTATAAACTCCTGAAGGGTAATTAGCTCCACCTTTAGCTGCTATACCAGGTTCATTTGAATTATCAGGTTCTTCCCATTTGGTGATACCTAATGCTTTTGTCAAATCCAAATCCGTTACTGGCCATTTAATAGAGTCCAGATAAGCATTTACTTCTTTCGTCGGCATCAAAATACCTATAGAATATGTGGGGTCTAAATCACCAGTATGGAGATTGAACTTTACCGCTCTAATACGATAGTTTGAACCAAGTTTTGATTTCTTTGGATCACCAAATGGTCTGATAAATGATTCAAACAATGGAATATCACTCAGTGAATAATCAGGTTGAATATAGACCGCCTTATCACCTATTTCATATAGGTCTTTCTGTGCGACTAATGTAAACCCGTACTCCTCTAATTCAATTTTTTCAATAGAATTAGCCTGTTCTTCTCCTTTATACAGAGGAGTTTTACTCTTAATTGTAACTATCTGTACTGGCTGTACTTGTTGTTCTATCATAACTTACTTCTTTTATTTAACTAAAGATAAGGACTTTATCTCAATCTACCAACTTTATTTTAAAAAGTCGTCACCTTTGGTATCTTTATTTTTATCGATACCATACACCCATAGCGCTCCTACTGTCACTACTGCTATAAACATTATTGTATAAACTATCCACATAGTACCCAGAACAGGAGTCGAACCTGCAACCTCAAAGAGGAGTTGCTCCTAAAACAACCGCGTAGACCGTTCCGCCACCTGGGTATAAAACAAATAAATAAAAAAGTTGGACTAGGTTGGAATCTAACCAACGACGCATACCTTTCTACAAAGCATCGCTCTACCATCACTGAGCTACTAGTCCTTCTTTGAGCTGATAGAGGAGGATTCGAACCATCCATGCTGTGATTCAACAAGTAGCAATTTTAGCCGGCTTTGTGGTCAACCCATACTACCTATCTATCTCAATTTCAGCGCCCACGAGACGAGTGGGTGTGTTTGCCTAGCGTATACGCTTTTCACCACCTATCAATATAAACTGTAGTCTCGAGCAGATTCGAACTGCTATAGTTTGCTTAGAAGGCAAACGTCCTAATCCATTGAACGACGAGACCATAGGAAGAGATTGGTAACTGTTTATACAGTCGAACGAACCATCCCTGGTATCACCGGGTAAGAACTTTTCACATTATTCTAATCTCTCGAGCAGATGCTCGGGATCAAACCGAGTCTATTCCTAGTTGGAAGCCAGGTGCACCATCATTTATGCGTCATCTGCATTCAGCTATATAAAAAAGTTTAACAGAGAAATTAGGTAGTCTGTATTTGTTGTGCAAAATTACAAGTTTTGTGTCTATACCATTCGACTATTTCGCCATGTGACGGAAATGGGATTCGAACCCATATTACGATGAAAGACTAATCCTTTACTACTGTTACTTTTGTACTGATGGAGAATTCTGAGATCTCAACCTTGGTGGTATAAGCACCCTGCGCTAACCTTTGCGCCACATCAGTATATCAAAACAATTACCTACTCCTCACTACGGCCACCACTACAAGTCATGCTCAGGTTGTGCCAGCAGGTAATTCTTTTTGCGATCTATCACGGACTCAAACCGAGACGTCTTCTCATAGACAGTGAGACATGTTAACCATTACACCAATAGATCTTTTTATTTTGTAGCCCTGCACGGATTCGAACCGAAATTTTCACATTGAAAATGTGACGACCTAACCATTAGTCGACAGGGCCATAAAAAATGATGAAAGAACATTGGGAGCGTTTCAGGAGGAATTGAACCTCAAAGTTAAATCCTAAATTTTAATGTGCACCATGCACGCGAAGTAACGCTGATCCTTACTATTCATCTTTAAGTTAAGCTGAGAATGGGTGAATGAGTTATTTCAGATTTTCAGATTTACGATGCAACTCAATTCTTTACTACAGCCAATATTTTTATTTCTTATTGCCTACATACCTGTTAAACACTGTCTCTGCTTCTGATAGATGCGTGTAAGTGTAACGCGGGTTAGCACTTGGTCCACTTATCGAGAAGTTAAACACTCTCTTAGTAACTGGATTTACTTCGGCCCAGATATTGTGGCCATTCTTTTTACAAATCAATACTTTATTCATTTTACTTTTGTTTTATAAATTAAATATACGAACTAATTTTCAATCTACCAACTTTATTTTTTTTCTGTTCCGCCGAGAGGACTCGAACCCCCACTAGTGTTACCTATTCACCGTTTTCAAGACGGCTAACTACTCCTTTAGGCGCTTCCAATTTTTTATTGATGTCCGACTAGGGCTCGAACCTAGAACTCGTGGACCAAAACCACGCGTAGTTACCATTACACCATCAGACAATATTAAGAGCAGATGATCAGAATCGAACTGACATCACAGACTTGGCAAGCCCGTGCACTAACCGTTGTGCTACATCTGCATTATGTAGTTCCGACCAGAATCGAACTGGTGAGTCAACCTTGTAAGGGTTGCATATTAAACCGCTATATGACAGAACTATATGGTGGAGAAGGTGGAACTCGAATCCACAACCTTCTGAATGCAAATCAGATGCTCATCCACTAGAGCTTCAACCCCATATTACAGTCTAGGTGACAGGTGACGATCCTGCCTAGTCTAGCTCCCAAAGCTAGTGCCTCACCAACTCGGCCACACCTAGATTTTTTTGTTTACCAATAATGTCAAAGATCTCTCTTTCTTTTTATAAAGATAAGTAAATTATTTCAATCTACCTACGATTTGTTTAACAAATCTTAACTTTATTTTTCCGAGGCTAGTGTCGGTATCGAACCTACTCCATATGGTTTGCAATCATACTGACCTCCTAGATCAAACTAGCCTTATCTGTACTCCCGAGTGGATTCGAACCACTATTCCTTGATTCGTAGTCAAGAGTTCTAATCCATTGAACTACAAGAGCA
>Ga0214164_1000211_pt1 | contig 40528 bp, 22 predicted proteins | sample TroBogepilimnion_13_FD_153003 | JGI IMG/M metagenome (GOLD analysis project Ga0214164, IMG submission 153003) | Freshwater microbial communities from Trout Bog Lake, WI - Practice 03JUN2009 epilimnion v4 | ecosystem: Environmental > Aquatic > Freshwater > Lake > Epilimnion/Euphotic zone ... | reverse complement strand
ATAGCTTGTAATTTCAAGTTGGTATTCGTCAATGATATTATAATCAAACATTATAAATTAAAAATTTCTTTTATTTCTAATAATACAATATCTCCGGTAGAAAACATAGTATCTTCTAAATTAATACCGGCAGGATTTTGAATCTTAATAATCCAATTTAATGCCGGATATTCGAAATCCAATACCCATATACCATTATGTCCAAGATAGTGATTAGGAGATATAAATTCAGGTAAAACAACGCCCTGCTTTTTCCATGTCTCTATATAATCTTTGTTGTATTCTGGATAAAATTTTCCGGCATGAGTTAATCGACAATTTTCTAATTGATCTAAATCTATTTCGTCAAAGAATATTTTTTCAATTACTACATGTTTGTCATGCTCTTGATTGAAATCAGTTACTGCTTTGTTACGATGTATGATTTTAAACTGATGATCACCCTGATTGCAGTCTATATTAAGTTCTATTTCTCTTTGAACGTCACCTGAATAATATGTATATTCATCTACTAGTATATCAATTTGGGGTTTACCAAAAGTGTCATCAAAATCTAAGAGTACCTTAATTTTCATTATGCATTCCAAACTTCAACATTTTCTTTGTATTTGTCAATGATTATACGCAAATGATCATCGCCCTTCCATAACGGATAACCCAGACTCATCACGTATTCTTGTAATTTTACTCTTCTTCTAACTCGTTCTCTATAATCTAATTCTGGAGTTGTGGTACACATCCAGTATATTCCTTTAGGTTGCTCTTCTGCCAACCCTACTAAATTATATTTTTTATAATTTTTAAAAATATCTGTACCAGGTTCTATAGTAGCAGTCGTACCTAAATTAATACCAATAATATTGCCAGTGGCTACATACTTTTGTAATTTTGATAGCAACGCTATAGTCTCGTTAAAATCTTCCTCAGTCTCTCCAGGCAAGCCTGCAATCAGCATAAAATAAAATTTCATTTTAAATTGATTAATGCACTTGAGAGTGAACTCTAAATCTTTATTAGTAAATCCTTTTTTCATCACTTTACGCAAACGATCACTACCGGTTTCTACTCCAGTAACAAGAGTATTACCGCCAGCACGATAGAATTTTTCAAAATCTTGCTCATTAAATTGTTTTTCTGATCTTACAATCCAATACCCACTTAGTGTAAAGTGCCTATCGTTCAGATTATTTTCTTTATAATAGTCTAATATCTGATTGATAAATTTTTTAAAATCTTTTAGATTACCATTTATTAAATCATCATGAAAATAAAAATTTCTACAACCTGTTGACTCATAATAATAGATAATTTCTTTTGCTAGTTTATCCCCGTCTTTGCTACGATGCTTACCGTGCTCCGAACTCATTTCACAAAAACTACAACTTCTAACACATCCTCTACTGCTTTCTATAGGAAGTACGCCAGTGTCGTATCCGTTTTGATAATTGTCTACACTAAAATCACTAAAATCCATATATGGGGCGTCATCGATATTTTCTAGTATTGAATGTTGATTGTTGTTTAGCCCTGGTAATTTTCTTTCGCCTTTTAAAAATCTAGGAAAAGTTTTTTCAACTTCCCCCTTCATATAATAGTCAATCATTTTTTTGTTTAAGAGATCCTCTGCGTAATCTGTGTTTTTAGTCCAATGGCTGCTCATGTTTTGACTATTGACCAAACCTTGTCCGCCAATAATTATTTCTCCAGTAAATTTTTTTCTAAGTTGTAATAAAAAGTCAGTGACAAATTTTTGAGATTGCCAACTAAAAACACTGATAGCAATTAATCTAGGAGAGTATGCTAATACATCTTGAATACATTGCTTAATCCAATTATTATAAATTGTTTTAACATCTACAGACAATTCTTTGTTATATTGTACAAAGTATTCATCAATTGCTTTTGCTTCTTGTGTAAATTGATTTGTGAATTCTGTAAAAAAGATTTTGTTAATATCTATTATAATATTAGATTTGTTAACAGAATTGCAGAGAGTTTTAATCATAGCTACACCGGCACTGGGTCGGACAGGTGCTATTCTCGGCACGCTTAAAATAACTATATCTTTATTCATTTTAATTGCCTTGTATACTGCCACTGATTGCTAAAGCTGGTGCCACCATCGTCTATAGAGCAAGTGTCTTGACAAATTCTATGCGGCGAATTGCTCCAACTAGATGCCAATAAATTCCAATCTTGTAATAAATTTTGTGCTTGGTTGTCTAAAGTAAAGATTTCTGCACCAAACCAGCAACACGGTAATATTTTACCATTGGCTGATACATAAATGCTTTTTTCGTTTAATGCATGGCAACTAATTTGTTTGGAATTAACTACATTTGGTAGTGTGTATCCCTTTGGGGGATTTAAAAAACTTATATTATATGATTTAAATCGCTTACTTACTTTAGTTCTAAACCAACTAAACCCTAGATCAGCAGCCAAACTTTCTGCTTGTGCTATCTGATGTTGGTTATGCTCATAAATCAGCATGTCCCAATGAGCGGTACCGCCTGCACTAATAAAGGCCTGGGCGTTCTCTATTATTTTGGACCATACTGTATTTCTTCTATATATTGAATTTGTATCTTCCAATCCATCAATACTAAAAACAACATAATCGTAGGGATTTGAAAAAACACCACCAAGCTCTTGCCACCAACTAGTAGCCCTTATGCTACCATTGCTGTTCATACCTAAAACAATATTTGGGTTATGTTCTCTAAAATATTTATAGATCTCAATGGTATGAGCCCCGGCAGCCGGATCCCCAAAGTTACCGCACATAAACATTTTATCTAAATTTTTTATAAATGCTGGCTTAAACAATTCTTGGCAAACATCTAAGGTTAATTCAGACCGGTTTAGATGATCAATATATACCTCAGGATCTCCCCTGGCACATTGTGGGCAGTCAGCATTACATACTGTTGTGGGTTCTATATGTAAAACTTTTATATTCTTTAAATCAAACAATTTCTATATCCGTATTATAACTAGTAAAGCCATTCTCTTTAACCACGTGTAAAGTATTATGAACACGTCCGGCTAGTTCATCTTTGTGTGATACTAGCCAAATTGATTTGTTAGCATCACGACTCATCTTTTTAAGTATGCCCAAACTGTTCTCAACTCCGCTAGAGTCCATGCCCGAATCAATAAGCTCGTCAATGAACAACAAGTTAATGGGCTGGTATAGGCTTTCCCACACATCACGGAAACTCCAACTCAGTGATAGAATCAGTCGATTACGCTCGCCCCTTGACAAATTATCAAAATCCAGTTCTCGTCCCAGCTCACTAATGGCCACAGTCAAATCATTGTTAAATTTAACAGTATGAGGCAAGCCTATACGATCCAAGTATTGTCCCAAACGTGCATTTAGGTAGCTTAAATTTTGATCAATAATACGTTTACGTATAAAACTGTCTTTGTTGGTTAGTAGCTTATGTAAAAACTCTTGATGTTGTCGGACACGGTCAAATTCATTCATAACGCCATAATCAATTTCTTCCAGAGCTTGTTCGCTCATGTCTCGAATCTGTTCAGCATAAGGATCAGTTTCCTCTTGTTTGGCAGTTAACTGTGCTAGAATACTGCCCATGCTACTACGATGTTCGAAAGCATCTGCTTCACTGGTATAATATACTTGTGGTTTATCGCCTAACTCGCCTAATGCTTTTAACGCTTCAGTATTTTCTAACCACTGTGTATGTGCTGCAAGTGCATTGAGTGCTGTGTCGCCAATTTGCTTCTGCTTGTCCTCAAGCATTTGTTCATGATTGTCGTCGTGTAGGTCTTGACCGCAGGCATGGCACTGATGATTTTGTAATGCCTCCAATTCAGCTCTTAGACGAGCCAACACTTTGTCTTCTCGAGCTTGATCACGTTCGTTTTGTGTAATGTAGCCTCGGATACGTTCTATTTCACTTTTCTTTTTTGTGTACTCATTTAACTTTTGATGCGCCACTAGCTCTGCTTCAATATCTAAAGCATTAAGCTCGTCAAATGATGCCAACAACTTGTCTAAATCTTCTTCCCGTTTTCTAAGCCAAAGTGTTTGCCTACGCTTTAAATTTTCTATTTGTTCTTGTATACGTGCATTGGCATCTGTGACAGCTTTGATCCTATACTCCTCTTGAGTGATAGCATCTTTTGTGGCTTTGATTTGTTCCTTGAGCAATTCTGCTTTTTCACTTAATAGTGTGATACCCAACAACTGCTCGATGATGGTTCTTTGATCGTTGGCTTTTAGAGATAAGAATGGTTCAGTGTAAGTATTCAGCGCCACAATGTGTTTGAACATATCATGACTCATGCCCAGCATGCGCTCTATCTCGGTTTGTGTTTCTCGGCTATCGCCCTGCGCTTCATCTGTGATTTCTCGTTCGGTGTCGTTGACCCAAAACTTCATTACGTTGGGCTTACGTCCTCGTTCGATACGATAGTTTTGCCCATCCTTTTCAAAATCAATGGTAACCATCATACCTTTGGTATTGGTTTTATTGATCAAATTGTCTTTCTTGATATTGGTAAGTGCATTGCCGTAGAGCGCATAGCTCAATGCATTAATAATAGTAGTCTTACCAGTGCCGTTACGTGCACCTGAATCGTCGCCGCCCAAGTCCAAGTTCTCGCCCAGTACCAGTGTTAAATCATTACGGTCAAAGCTAACCGCTTGGGTGGTATTGCCTACGCTCATAAAATTGCGTACTGTTAAATCTTTTATTTTGAACATAAATGGTTATAAATTAAATCTGCAACATAATTGTGGCCGGCTTCTAAGATATGACCGCCGGGGCCACAAGGAAATTTTTCACACAATTGTTTGATATAAAAATTGTTCCAACCATAAAAATTATTTTTGTTTATTAGACTACTATAATACTGTATTTCTTGATATTCTGCAAGTATTTGTTCATCATCCATGATATTAAAATTTATTAGTGCTTTGGTAGATTCTATAAAAGTATCTTTAGTACTTAACCAACTAGACATGTTATTGTGCATAGTATTAATCATTAGATACGGTTTTTTAATAATTGATTGTAATTGAATAATTTGTTGAAGCCACAATTTAAAAGCGTATAATTCGTTATACCATACCTTGTATAAAGTCTTACCCCATTCTTGATAGAATGGTTCTTTATCATATATGCTATTTTTCAGTTGTGGGTTGAAATTTATTTCAAAATTATTATCTGATTTGTAAAAAGTAAATCTTGTATCAGTTGTCCACGCAATAATATACAAATCAAAATTATCTTTGGTATGTTTAATAGTGCGATAAACTGTTCTATAATTTGTGCCCCCACTTATAGCATCGTTTACAATTTCTGTATTCAATTTGTTAGCTAATAATTGTGGCCATGCAGAATTTGTTGATTGCAACTCGTCACCATAGGTGTATGAACATCCATTGACATAAATTCTCATAAATTTCTATACAAATCGAGTAGCAAGTTGGGATCGTATTGCTTGCTGTCTATAGTAGTAAGTTGACTATAGACAATTTGATCTACACTTTCAAATTCAATATTACCTTGTATTTGGTATTCAGTCAACTCGGTTACCTTAGCGGGAATCAGGGTAATTTCTCTTAAATGGTAAGTATTGATAAATGTTTCTTTGATAAAAGTTGCTTCTTCGTAACTGATATCCACATCTAAATTTACTCGAACATGCATTCCGGGTCGCAACATAGATTCTGTATGTGTTAGTACATCACTCAAATTAAATACACGATAACGTGGTTGGTTGGGCCATGCATGATACTCGGGTTCCTTGCCCCATTCTAGTATGGTAAGGCCGCGATCGTCGTCGCCAGCATCGGCGTAGTTGTGCGGAAAGCAATTCCCGATATAGGTTATATTTCGTTGTGTTTGACGTTTGTGAAAGTGTCCGGTAAACACATGATCAAAGTTGCTGAAGTGTTCGCGTTTAATATCTCCATGGCTTTCTGGTAATGCAATCATAGCATTCATTAAATATCCCGGCAGTTCAAAGTGCCCAAACATGTATCGGCCTTTTAATTTTGGAATTTTTTTGTAATCGTCACCAATAAGCCACGGAGCAAATACTACATCCCCGGTTGACATAAATCCATCAATAATCACAACATTTTCTAGATGTTTTGCCCACGCAACAGAATTAACATCTCTTTTATCCCGATAATACAAATCGTGATTGCCTGGAATCACAAATACCTGCTTAAAATTCTTACTAAGGTGTTCTAAGCATTGCAATGAATAGTTAAGACTTATTATATTAATACTAGCACGATTGTTATGCCAATCGCCGGTCATGATGGCAGTTTCGCACCCCTCCTCGAGAGCTTTAGCGGTCATCCACTTGATAAAATTCCAACAATCTTCGTTGTGTAAAATACTGTTGCTCTTGAGCCCGATATGGAGATCGGTAAAGACTGCTGCCTTTTTAAATAAATTAGTCATTTTATTATTTTAACACAAGTTGTTGTGAGATAGCAAATTACAATTTGCCAAATTATTTCTTAATAATATAATAAGTGTCTGGTTGAGTCTTGACTCTATAAGATATAACATTATGCCCAAGGCCTAGTTCTCGTTCGGCTTCGGACATAGAATTAAAAACCCCATATGGAGTCATTACTTTTCTGCCTGCATTTTTACGAGCCTCGGACCAAGGCCGGTTAGTTCTATTCTTTTTTGCAACCGCTGACCATTCTGCTGATTTTGGCTTTCCTTTTAAACTATTAGAGATATTTTTACATCTCTCTTCAGAAAAAGGACCAGTGCGTTTCCCTTTCTTTTTTAAACTCATTATTTCTAATGTTTCTTTAGAATGCTTTTTATTATAAAAAGGATTTCCTTCGCCAACACATTTTCCAGTCCTACTAATAGATATCTTTTTTCGAGTCTCAATAGACGCAGCAGTTAAGCCATCTCCGCCATCGGTTTTATTATGCAATATACCAGTACCAATATCCTTTCGTCCATACCAACGAATATATCTTCGTTCAATTGCTAGCGATCCAAGTTCGGATAACCCAGTTTCTAAGAAAACAATTCGTGATTTATGTTTTGGTGGACGATGTGTGACATGATCGTCATATGCTCGGTTACCTTTACCTTTGCCGATATAGTACGGGGTTCCGTTTTTTCTCAAATAAGCATAGACATAGTAGTGTAAATACATTTGCTGGTACTCCTATAAAGTATTAGAGTAGTTGGGGAGTGGACGCCCGCGAACTACACTTATATTTATACTATTCGTCTGATTCGTGCCCCCCTCCACCACTATATCCACTACTCATGCCCTGACGAGTGTAAGAGGGATTAAGACCCGACATCTCTAATATGTCGTCGCGTATGTTTTGATTGCGTTTTTCAATGTTCAGCACTCGAGTAAATGAGTTAGTAACTGCGGCTGTGTAATAAGCGAACGGATTGGCCGATTTTGATTCATCAAAGCGTAATCCTATATAAGTCAGTTGTAGCAGTGCTTGGCTACGCATCTCATCGTTGTAAGTATATCCGCGCCAATTGCTACGTGTTGCATAGCGTTCACACAGTTTCATAAACATATGGGCCAGTTTCTTGGTCATATTACCGTGCATTTTGCCAAACTCGCCAGTTTCTAAATCGCCCTGCCAGTGACTCTTGCCCACTAGCACAGGCTTGCCGGCTTCGTCCACTTTGAAATGCTGAAAGGGTGGAAAATTTACTTTGACATATTTGGTGTGTGTCAAATCCATTTCATCGTATTCGGTTAACAAAGGATCTTCATCGTCCTCAATTTCCAAGGCAGTCATACGTGCTTTTTTGGTTTTGGCATCGTCGACCGGAATATGATCCCAGGTCATTACTCTAAACACCACATCTGTAGTTGCAATGTCCTTGAGTTTGATCTCAAACTCGTCCAATTTGCGTTTAACACCATCGGTTGTAGCAGCCTCGTGTGCTAGTTTAGCTAGTCGTTCGGCACGTAATTTTCTAGCTTCCAAGATGTTCTTTTTGTTTATTTTTCCGATTTCGGGCAGTATCATGTCGTAATCAGCGTATTCGGGTCGAGTATAACTGCAATATGTTGTCTTGCTTTTGTGTATCTCTTTTAGTATGTCTTTGTTGTTGAGGTAATTATGTTTCACCTTTGCTTCCTTATTAGTTAGCATATACTAACATATTTATTGTGCACGAGTCAACCTTTTTATAATAGTAGCAGTTTATTTTATCCATAAATATAGATATACAAGGATAATTTGCTATGCCATTACAAGGATCAATTGGAATACAAGACTCAGCTGGGCTCACACCCAAGGGCGGATTGCTAGATACAGCATTGAACATTGTTGATCCTGCTGGAATTAGAAAACAGATTTCGGGCCTGTTTGATGGCGGCATCAGCGGATTCTTCCCGTTAAACAAGACTCCAACAAAGAACATTGTAAATGCCAAAGATCCAAAAAATCCCAACAAACAAGATTGGCGTGTAAGAATCAGTTTGCCACCGGCCAGCAAGATTTTTTACAATGACAAATCAAATACATTTTTAAACATTTTAAAAAGAACTGGCGGTGTGATATTCCCCTATACTCCCAGCATCACAGTCACACACAATGCACGTTATCAAGAACAAGCATTGACACACAGCAACTATAAAAATTACTTTTATGACGGATCAGATGTGGGACCAATCACCATCACTGGCGACTTCACCGTGCAAAACACCGATGAGGCCTTGTATCTGCTATCAACCATTTACTTTTTTAGAAGTTGTACCAAGATGTTTTTTGGATCAGATCCACAAGCAGGTAATCCGCCCCCGGTGGTTTATCTAGACGGTTACGGAGATTTTTACTTTCCACACGTGACCTGTATAGTCACCAGTTTTCAGCACACCATGCCTGCTGACTGTGACTATTTGGAATTCAAATATTCTTCGGCCTTGGGCGGAGCGCAAACCATTTACGAAAACAATGGGTCCGCAAGTTCAACTGCACAAAACGTAGCACGACTGCCAACTACCAGTCAGATCACAGTCACAGTTCAACCCATATACAGTCGTAGCAAAATACACAACAGTATGAATCTCAATGCATTCAGCAAAGGCAAACTGTTGTCTGGTAACGGAGGATTCTTATAATGGCCGCAGTTGTTTACAACAAAAGCAGCCCTTATGCGAAAACCAACACATTTGGCAACGGGCAATTTTTAGATTTATTGGTTTATCCCACTATTGAAAAACAAGCCGATGATGTGTTATTCACCATAAACAGCATCTATCAATATCGACCTGATTTATTGGCCAATGACCTGTATAGTGACAGTGCATTGTGGTGGGTGTTTCGCGCACGTAACCCCAACACCTTAGACGATCCCATATTTGATTTTCAAGCTGGTGTAACAATTTATCTTCCTAAAAAAACCACAATATCAACTAGTCTAGGTATTTAACGATGCCATTAACCCAAGCACAACGAGCACAGGTACAAGCAGATAAAGCACAAGCTCAAGCGGCTGGCACCGCTGGTGATGCTGTAGCACCATCAAAAAATCTTGCTACACAAAATACTGGAACTGATAGCGGCGGCACTAAAATAGACAGTGGGTCATTTGACGGGGGAACTGGCGACGGATGGGAAGATAGTTCAAGTCCGGTACCAACCCCAACTAAAAAAAGCAATGCTGAAATTTCAGATGATGCATTGTCTCAAGCAGCAATAGATCCCATAGAACTTGGCGGAGTTGACCAGACTCGAGTGGTAACCCCCAACCCCTTGAGTGAGTTTGCTTCGTACACTTATAATATAAATCTCCACGCACTCACTGCTGCTGACTATAAAAACATGGTGGAAAATCCCGATAATTTTGTGCCCACCAGAAACATCATCAGCGGAGCCAACCGATATAACAAACCTTATACGCCCAACGGTGTTGGTACTCAACGGTCAACGGTGTTTACAGATGATTTTTACTTTGACGGCTTGTCCATGACCACAGTAATTGGCCTCAATGCCGAAACACGGTCAACCAACAGTGTAGAAATAAAATTTACTATTATCGAGCCCTATGGCATGACCTTGATGAATCGATTGCTAGACCTCAATCGTGACGAACTAGATGGTGCAAACTATTTAGAAACTCCATACCTGTTGGAAATAAACTTTTTTGGTTATGATGACGAGGGCAACCAAATTACAATGACAGAACAACGAAAGTGGATCTGTATCAAACTCATCAACATACAAATACGTGCCACCGGCAAAGGTTCAGAGTATGCAGTACAAGCAGTGCCGTTCAACTACCAAGGTAATTTTGCTTCTACTCAAGTGCTCAAAAGCAATTTCAATGTCACCGCTGGCACTGTGTCTGACTATTTTTTCAACGACATCACTGCCGAACAAGTTTCTGCAGTTGATACTTTTAGAGAGCAGGCTGCAAACGCAGATGCCAACAACAAACAACGACAACAATTTAATTCCAAGTATCAAAGCGATGATGAACAAATGGCAGCCATGCAACGCGGGGAAGCACCGCCAGCACCGCCACCAGCACCAAGCACGATAACTACAAAAAGTTTGCCCGGAGCGTACAATGTTTGGAATGCACGTGAATTGGCCAACGGCAATGTTGGTGTAGTTGACGTAATAAGATTCAATATTGATCCTGACATTGCCAGTGCAAAAATTGTAGATCCGCAAAAGACCACGGTGCGCGATGTTCCGGCAACAGGTGTCAATACCACAAGCAAGGCCAACAGCACCAGTAACACAGGACCACAAGCAGTGGGCCCAGATTTAACACAAACAGTGCACAACCTCAATGCTGGTACACAAATACTGGCCATTATTGACATGGTGATGCTGAACAGTGACTACATTTTGAATCAATTGAACGATCCTGCAATACAGGCCAAACTCAAACCCGGGCAAAAGCTATCAGCACAAAAAGCCAGTGACTTGCTTAAAGGCCAGCCTGTGAACTGGTATCGAGTTGTGCCACAAGTGGAGCTCACCAACTTTGATCGAGTAAGAAACAAATGGGGTAAAATAGTAACTTACAACATTCAAAAATACACTTATCACAACAGTAGACATCCTGCAGCCGATATAAGTTTACCGCCAAAGCCAGTAAAAGATTATCAATACATCTACACTGGACAAAATACTGAAGTCATCAATTTTGACATCAACTTCAATGCACTGTTTTTTACTGCTATACAAGTAAACAAAGCCAGCACTACTGCAACCAATATATCCAAGACTGTTGACGACAATGCCAAGAATCCTGATGCGGGCTCGGGCATAACAAAAAGCAGTACCGGTATACAACCCGTAATATCTGAAGTTGTCTCACATGATGACAGTCTCACTGCCGGGCAAATGCAAACTAGATCTGACACTCAAAATGCAGCAGCCTTGGCCAAAGACATTTACACCAGTGCCGGTGCCGACATGATAAATTTAAAACTAGATATCTTGGGAGATCCGCAGTTTATCAAGCAAGATGATATACAGTACAATCCAATGGTGTTGGGATTAAATTACAACGAGCAATTTGTGCCCAGTGGCACACAAGGCAGTTTGGCCATGGACAACGGTGAAATTTTTTGCACAGTCACTTTTAAAACTCCCGTGGATTTTGATGATGATACCGGTCTATTACGCACCGACGGCCCTTACAAGGTCAGCTACTTCAGCGGATACTATAAGATACTCACAGTCGAAAGCGAGTTCAAGGGCGGAAAATTCACGCAAAAACTAAACACAGTTAGATATGCTAACCAACCCGAAATTACTGGACTGCCCGCAACTGGCTGGGACAATGTGGTTGATGTGGAAAGAACTGCGGATGCAGCACAAACTGATAAAACAAATAACCCGGCAATATCCACAAACAATATTCAAAAGTCGGCCAATTTTGTTGGCCCACCACAAACAAGCACATCCTTGCCATTTGCCGACGGAGATGCAAATGTCCCCTCAGCACCAATTAACAATCCCAATGACTTGATTGACCCGTATGAACAAGTGCCGGCAGAATGGCCCGGCACACCATCATTATCAAGTATAGCAAAAGAAGCACCCACTGTGCCAATTGGAACTGGAGCAAATGCTCAAGGCGAACCAATAGTATTAGCCGGAGCTCCGGGTTAAAAGGAATAAACAATGGCATACTCAGACAACATAGTTGGTAAGAAAGTACCAAAAAACTTTAATCGAGACGCAGTAGCCGGCGTCAAAAACGACACTGGTATCTATATTGGCATAGTCAAAGACAACCTTTCGCCAGCACGTGATGGTAGACTACGTGTATGGATTCCTGACTTTGGCAGTGACGAAAATGACGATCAAAACTGGCGCAAGGTAAACTATGCCAGTCCTTATTTTGGCAACACATACCGTCAAGACAAAACACAAAACAACTCGTTTGGTGACGTTCCGCACACATACGGTATGTGGATGGTGCCACCAGATCTTGGCAACCAAGTGTTGTGTTGCTTTGTAAACGGACAACCTGATCGCGGATTTTGGTTTGCTTGTACCAGTCAAGGACTAAGCCAACACATGGTACCAGCCCTGGGCGCTGGCAATGTTGTTGACAATGCCACGGTGGATCCCAGTATAAAGGCCAGCGTTTTAACCAACAGTACCACTCCGCAGTACTTGCCAGTGGCCGAGTTCAATGAAAACATACAGGGCGACTTTACTGGTAGTTTTTACAACAACGCCAAACCAGTGCACGGTATACAAGCAAATATTTTATTCATGCAGGGCCTGGATCGAGACAAAACTCGCGGAGCTATAAGTAGCAACAGCCAACGCGAGACTCCCAGTTATGTGTTTGGTATCAGCACACCAGGCAGACCTTTAGGAAAAGATCCTGCAGATGATCCTGGCTATTTGGACAAAGTCAACAGTGGCACAATTCCTCAAGACCAATACTCTGTACCCACACGCAAAGGTGGACACACATTTGTCATGGACGACGGTGATGTCAATGGCGTAGATCAGCTGATACGTTTGCGTACAGCTAGCGGGCATCAACTGTTGATGAGCGATGATCAAAGCACTATATATGTCTCGCACAAAAACGGCACAACCTGGGTTGAAATCAGTGACAGTGGCGTCAACTTGTACACCAAAGGCGATTTCAGTGTACGTAGTGAGGGCGACATGAATCTGCACAGTGACGGCGACATCAACATGCAGGCTGTGGGCAGTGTCAATATAGACAGTGGCGTCGCACACACCATGACCAGTCCGCAGATCAAAATTGGTGGAGCTGAAAGCACCGTGATCTATGGTGCCAAAATGAGCATGGGTGGTGGCGAGATCATTGTCAGTAGTGATGGTAAACTGAGCATGAGCTCGGCGGCAGCAATGAAGATAAATGGTAGTACCATTGACATCAATGGCGGCGGTGGAGGTAGCAGTATCCCTAACCCCACAATAAAGAAGGCACAACATGCTGATACCACCTATGATGGACAAGCGACCAAATTATGGAGTGGTGTTCCTGGAGCAACTGACAGTGTGGTCAAAGTATTACCCAGTCACGAGCCCTGGACTAGAACACAACCAGCAGTGCCACTCACCAAAGAAGTCGGCAACAACATTTGTGCACCCAAATCTGGTACAACTCCAGTATACACATTACCGCCGCCCAACAACAACAAGCTGGATCATGGCAAAGTCAAGGGACAACCTGTGCCATGGAGCACAGATACTACGTTCTTGGACAAAGTTAAATCAGTTGCCGCTTCATTAAATGCCAATTACATAGACATGCTGGCATTCATGTACAATGAATCTATAGGCACATTTGATCCAGCTATTCAAGGACCGCAACTGAAACAAGGTAGACCTGTGGGACTAATACAATTTTTGCCAGCAACTGCAATAGGATTAAAAACCACTGTTGAGGCACTGGCAGAATTGAGTCGAGTGGATCAAATGGACTGGGTTTTGAATTATTACAACTACTTCAAGTTCACCACCAAAGCACCAACTCCAAAACTGCAAGATTTATATTTGTGTGTGTTTTGGCCCAATGCAGTGGGCAAGCCCGATGACTATATAATTGCTCAGCCCAATAGCGATGTGGCACAAGCCAATAGAGGATTGCAAGCTGCAGATGGCAGCATCACCTGTGCCAGCGTGGGTGCAGCAGCAGCCAAAAATCTACCCTTGGTACAACAGGCGCTGGCCAACGCAGGCGCTGCACCAGCACAAAGCGGAACATTGAGTAGTGGCAATGGCAGTACCATTACTGACGGATCGGGCAATCCAGTAAGAACTGGCACAACCAGCACCAGTGGCAACATGACTGATCTTGGCATAACTGCTGCCGCAGGGGAAAAAGTAGCGTTGCCCACATGCCCTGCAGAGTTTTTGGCAAAAACCACAACTTACAGTCCCACTGGCGGAGTTGGTACCAACTCGCCCAAGTTCACACAACTGCAAGTGAAGGCCATGATGGCAGAATTGGGTTACTACGAAAGTCAATTCAATTACAGTCTAATCAACGTTGATAGAATTGGAAAGTACCAAGTTGATGCGCCATATCTTGCCAACGTTGGTTATATCAAACCCGACGCCATCAAGCAATACGGAGAAAGTGCATTGTCAAAAGGCGAAAGCTGGACTGGCAAAGATGGCATACAAAGCCAAGAAGATTTTTTTGCCAGTGCAACAATTCAAGATCAAATTCAATTCAATGAATTCACAAACAATTATGCGGCACTAGTGGCCAATGGCGGAATTATGACCACAGATGACATCTGTACAGCAGCCGGTATGTTGTTTGTGGCACATCAATTCCGTAGCGCAGATCAAGCACTAAAATGGCGCCAGCAAGGCACATTGATTGATGCCCTGGGCAGAAACGGAGTTGAGTATTTCAATCAAGGACGTTATGCAATTGATGTACTATCGGCCGGAGGCGGAGCGGTCAATCCCGAGATCGCAAGCAGTGCCAGCGGCCCTGGCGGAGCTAATACTAGCGGTATTAATCCCGATGATGTGTTTGTATTTGCCAACTCAGGGTCAGGAACTCGCAGCAATTTTGATCAACTAAACGGTACATTTAAAAACGCTATATTGCAAATGGCTCGAGACTTTAAACTGGTCAAGGGCAGCAAGATCACAATCAATAGTGCATATCGTAGTCCAGCAGATCAAGATGCAATATATCAACGTTGGTTAGCAGCCGGAGGCGGACCCAATATGCCCACTGCGGGCGGAATCACAACTCCTGCCAAGCCCGTAAGCCTAGGCGGCAAAGGTAGTCCGCACAACGAGGGTGTGGCCATTGACAGCGGACAATGTCCATTGATAGCCAGCACAGTGAATTTAGCACAATATGGACTGCGCTGGGGCGGCACATTTGGTAAACCCGATGCGGTACACATTCAGATGTCAAATGCAACGCAATAAATACTAGACTATGACTACATTCTACCGAGGCTTCAGCACAATAAATAGGGCTAAAAAATTCCGCGCTACGGATGTTGATTTGGTCAAACAAGACTTGATCAATCATTTCAGCATCCGTAAAGGTGAAAAACTCATGCAACCAAATTTTGGCAGCATAATTTGGAGCGTGTTGTTTGAGCCCTTGGATGATACTACAACGCAACTGATAATTGATGACGTTGAGCGCATTGTGGGCTACGATCCCAGAATGTCCTTGGACAATATTGAAGTGGTCACACAAGATAACGGGATACAAATAGCGTTAGACATGACGTATATTCCAGAAAATCAAGCCACCTCACTGACGCTACAGTTCAATCAAGACAGTAAATCACTCACCACATCCGGCCTGTATTAATAAACTACATAGTTTATTTTTGCAATAAATATAAAATAATGGGTAAATTCGGATGTCTATAACTACACGTCAAACAAATCTTTTGGTCAATCAAGATTGGACCACACTTTATCAGACTTTTAAACAAGCTGATTTTCAGAGCTATGACTTTGAAACATTGCGTAAAGCAATGATTGACTATCTTCAAACCTACTATCCTGAAGACTTCAATGACTTTACTGAGAGCAGTGAATACATTGCTCTAATAGATTTAATTGCGTTTTTGGGACAGAGTTTGGCGTTTAGAACCGATTTAAATGCACGTGAAAACTTTTTTGACACCGCCGAACGCAGAGACAGTATCTTAAAACTGGCACGACTAATCAGCTACAATCCCAGCAGACACATCAATGCCAGCGGACAGTTAAAAATTGACAGTGTGAGTACTACAGAGAGTGTGTTTGACAGCAACGGCTTAAATCTCAGCAATTTGTTGATCAACTGGAACGACACTGCTAACCCAGACTGGCAAGAACAATTGACCACGGTGTTGAATGCTGCTTTAATAAACAATCAACAAATTGGAACTCCGGGCAATACCAACACCATCAACGGAGTTGAAACTAGTGAGTACAGCATCAATTTGCCCGCAGGAGTCATTCCCCGTGTCAGTTTTAATGCTATTGTGGAAAACAGTCAAACACCTTTTGAAGCTATTAGTGCAACCACAGTGGGGCAAGCCGGCATCTATGAGCCAGCGCCAATTCCCAACGGAAAATTCAATATCCTATATCGTAACGACAACTTGGGCAACGGCAGCAACAACACAGGATTTTTCATCTATTTCAAGCAGGGGCAACTGTCCACACAAGATTTTAATCTACAACAAAGCCTGCCCAATCGTGTGATAAATGTAAACTACAACAACATCAACAACAACGATGTTTGGTTGTATCAATTGGATGTTAAAGGCAGTCCCACTACTGCCTGGAGCGCAGTTCCTGCAGTGGCTGGCATCAACGTGATTTACAATCAAAGCACCAATAGAAATCTATATCAAGTCAACAGTCAAACCAATGACCAAATTGCTTTAGTATTTGGTGATGGCAGCTTTGCTAATTTGCCACAGGGTGTGTTTAGACTGTATTACAGAACCAGTAACGGATTACAATACAAAATAACTCCTAGCGAGATGCAAAGTGTTGTGATACCCATCAATTACATCAGTAGAAACAACACAGTAGAAACTTTAAAAATTACAGCCAGTCTGTATTACACAGTTAGTAATGCACAAACACGTGAACTGATAAATGACATTCGTGCTCGTGCACCAGCACAGTACTACACACAAAATCGCATGATCACGGGCGAAGACTACAATCTTTTCCCGTACACCAACTTCAGCAGCATACTAAAAGTCAAAGCAGTAAACCGCACCAGTAGCGGTGTAAGTAGATATTTAGATGTACTAGATGTCACTGGCAGCTATTCAAGCACAAACATATTCTGCAATGACGGATGGTTGTATCAGCAAGCGCCAGTAAATACTACACAGTTCAGTTTTACCACTGCAAATGACTTGTACGAGGTGTTGTACAACACTGCAATACCATTATTGAGCAGCAAAGATGTGTTGCATTTTTACTATGCAAACTTTCCGCGATTCACACCTACAAACACCTATTGGTACTTGCAATCAAATAGCAGTAACAGCAGTCAAGGTTACTTTGTAAACAGTTCCAACACGATTTACCAAATTGGACTTGGTGTTAGTAGCAATTTACAATATATCACAACCGGCGCACTGTTGAGATTTGATGCAGGTGCAGGAAAATATTTTGATGCACAAAACAACATTCAAATTGGCACACCGCAGTATCCGGGACAAAACAACTATCTTTGGGCTAAAGTAGTAATGGCCAATACGGGTATGCCAGTGCAATTGAGCAAGAACATTCCCAGTGGTGCGGTACTTGACACTATTATTCCAGTATTTAAAAACGATTTACCAGGGGCTGCTTTTAATGCTGCTGTAATAAATCTACTGCAAAGCTATCAAAACATTGGCTTGAGTTATAATGTTAACACACAAAGTTGGCAAATTATACAACCAAAAGACTTAAATCTTGGCCCGTTTAGTTTGGCCAATCAGGGCGACACCAGCGGCATGGGTCTGGATGCAAGCTGGCTCTTGGCATTTACCTACAACGGAATAAGCTATAATCTCGCACATCGTGGCTTGCAATATGTTTTCCAAAGTGCTGGAGAAACACGTTTTTACTTTGATCCCGAAGTCAAAGTATATGACAGTAAAACTGGTATAACCATTACTGACCAAGTTGTGGTGCTGAAAACCAATAGCCAGCCTGACTCGGCTGCTCCATTGGCGTTTGATCAAACTTGGTACATTTATGACAATGTAGTCAATGCTGATGGCTATATTGATAACACCCAAGTGTTAGTGACATTCCCGGATTCCAATAGTGATGGTGTGCCCGACAATCCTGATTTATTTACTAACATCGTGGCGCCCACAGTCAATCCCACAATGAAATATGTGTTCTTCCAACAAGTGATAGATAAAAATACTGATCTTGGTGATTTTTTAACTACTGCGCCAGTGGATAACACAACAATAGTAAGCACACTGGCAACCGAGGCAGCAATCAATGCAGTATTGACATTGTATACTAACGGACAAGTATTTTATGCCACTGCAGAAAATAATTTTTATCAATTGGCAATCACCACAGTTGACGGAAACACTACTAGAACATTAACGCAAGTGACAAACTATGTTGCTGAAGTTGGTAGACAAAACTTGTACTTCCAATATCGACATGCCAGCCCCAATGATCGACGCATTGATCCCAGTCCCAATAACATAATGGATCTGTATATTCTAACACAACAATATGCTACAGATTATTTGGCTTGGATACAAGACACAACTGGCACAGTTCAGGAACCAACCCCGCCTACTAATGACGAGTTGCAAACTGAATATGGCTCGGGCGCCAATGGCTTACAGAATTTCAAAGCACTGAGTGATACTATTGTTTATAATGCAGGAAAATACAAACCTTTATTTGGCAAAAAGGCCGATGCAAATTTACAAGCAACATTCAAGATTGTGAAAAATCCCAACGTCTCGGTCAGTGATAATGATGTTGTCAGCCAAACAGTGTCTGCAATCAATGCATTCTTTAATACAAATAATTGGGATTTTGGCGATACCTTTTATTTCAGTGAGTTGAGCACGTATCTACACAATCAATTGGCGCCAAATGTTGCAAGTATTATTATAGTGCCTTCAAGTACCGATCTTGCATTTGGCAGTTTATTACAAATAAACTCTAATTTTAATGAAATTATGACCAGTGCTGCAACTGCGGATAATGTACAAATTATTTCCGCTATAACAGCAGCGCAAATTAATCAAACCCTTGCAGGACTAGGAATTGTAATTTAATATGGCACAAATAGTAACCAGTAATTTTTTACCCGAAGCATTCAGAACTCCGGCCAATCAAAAGTTTTTAAACGCAACTTTGGACCAATTGGTAACGCAACCGGATTTGAGAAACATCAATGGATATGTAGGTCGTAAATTTGCGCCCACATTCAAAAGTACTGACAATTATGTGCCCGAGCCCACTGCCCAAAGACAAAATTATCAACTTGAGCCCAGCATAGTAGTTAAAAATCCCAAAACTAACAATGTAGATTTCTTCAGCAGTTATATTGACTTGGTGAATCAAGTGGGTTACAGTGGCGGATTCAACAACAACCATGACCGACTATTCAAAAGCGAGTACTACAGTTATGATGGTTTGTTTGACTTTGACAAGTTTGTAAACTTCACACAATATTATTGGTTAGAAAACGGTCCAGGAGCAGTGCTGGTATATGGATCAGAAATTCCAGCCCAACAAACATTTATAGTTACACGTAATCCTGCGACAGGCACTTACAACTTCAGCACCACTGACGGAGTAGAAAACCCTGTACTGAGATTGGGCTACGGTGGTACATATCAATTTGTAGTCAATCAACCTGGGTTTCCGTTCTGGATTCAAACCGATCCTGGAGTCAGTGGCGTACAACCCAATCAAACCAACATCAGCAGTAGAAACGTACTGGGTGTAACCAACAACGGTACCGATGTGGGCACTGTTACTTTTACGGTGCCTCAGTCCAATGCACAAGACTTTTACACACAGTTGAAGTTGGCCGGCACTGCAGATCTAAGCACAACACTACACTACAATCAAATTCAAGGTAAAACACTGAGTAGTATTGTAGCACTACAGGAGTCTGGAATAGATGGTGTCAGCAGCAGTTATCAACTGAATTTAAAAAGTTTAATTTTTGTCAATGGCGATCTTGACGCCAGTTTCTGGACCGTGAACGGTGTTACAGTGCCGGTAGACAATAGACTAAATGCTTGGGAAATCGTATTAAGTAATGATGCAGATCCTGTTGTTACACTGAACCCACTGGCACAGGCATTCACAGTTTCGGCCTTGCAAAAAGTGTTTGTCAAAGGCGGTGCCACTCGTGCAGAATTTGCTTATTATTTAAATCCTGATTATTTACAATACAATGTTTATAACCCAGTACCCGCGATTACAGCACCATTGACAAATCTATACTATCAAGATGGTGTGGGCGCTGGATATGTGGGACAAATAGATTTATTGGTGTTGAGCGATACAATAATAAACATAGACAAAGACATAGTTGGAGCAAAAACATACAAGAGCCCCAATGGTGTGGTGTTTTCTAATGGATTAACCGTCACTTTTGACAGTAGTGCCAACCCCAGTAGTTATGCTGGTAACACCTACTATGTAGAAGGTGTAGGTACTGCAATAAAACTGCTAGATGTAACTTCTTTTGAAACTCCCGAGGCTTACGCCACCAGTGGCCTGGTAAATTTAGATTATCTCACAATAAATCGCGCCGGCGCAGATTTGAATCCTTGGACACGTAGCAACAGATGGTTCCACATTGATATTATCAACGCAACTTCCGCATACAATAATACTACCCCGGTATTGGATCAAAATCTAAGAGCCACAAGGCCTATTATTGAATTTGAACCCAATGTACAGTTATACAATTTTGGTCGAGTGGCAAAAGCTCCAGTGGACATATTGAATTTTTCAATTACAGATGCTCGTAATACTGTGGAACTGCAACCCGAAGGCTACGCCATTGATGGAATTACACTGACACAGGGCATGCGAGTTATTTTTGCAAATGATTTTGATCCCACTATATCCAATCAAATTTTTGTAGTAAACATTGTGTATGTTGCGGCATTTTATCCGGGACCAACTTCGGTTATTAATCTAGTACCAGCAGAAGATTACTTGGTGAGTCCAAATAACACAGTTGTGGTATTGTCGGGAGCCAAGTATCCTTATCCGGCTAATACCGCCACATACTATCAATTCTGGTTTGATGGCAGTAAATGGTATCCTGCGCAGGCCAAAAACTCAGTAAATCAAGTACCACTATTTGATGTTATTGATAGTAATGGTTACAGTCTAGGCGATACCAATGTTTACTTTGGATCAACATTTGCGGGAACAAAGATATTTTCTTACACAGTTGGTACAGGTGCAGTTGACAGTGTGTTGGGATTTCCTTTAAGTTACAGAAACTTCAATCAAATTGGCGACATACAGTTCACAAATAATTTTGACAATGACAAGTTTGGGTATACCACTACTGGAGAAGTTGCAGTTACAGACAAAAACATCAACACCGCCGGTACACTACAACAAAATGTCAACTTGACCAGTTATAATTTAAGAAATAGCTGGACCACTAACAACGAGAAATCTAAACAGTTCCAAATCATCAGTGGGATATATGATGGAAATAATCCTTATTTTCAAATCGATATCACTGCCAGTCCGGGAACCACAGTGCCCTATTTTAGAGTATACCGTAACAGTCAATTGACAACAGGATACAGTGTACAAAAAATTGGAATCAATACTTATGTTTATGTCACCGACACCAGTTTAACCACTGGCGATCAAATTGACATATTGATTTATAACAAATCTCAAGTGAGCCAATTGGGCTATTATGGGGTTCCCGAGAATTTGGATTACAACAGCGCAAATGCAAATTTCAACAATCTTACTTTAGGCCAATTAAGAAATCATTTGTCTGCAATGGCAACAAATAGTAATCAAGTTGTAGGTACAGTTCCTGGAGCTAGTAACCTGCGCGACGTTCCGGTCAAGACACAAGGCGGAAGCATATTACAACATGCAAGTCCAGTGTTGTATAGTGAGATATTCTTAGAAGATGTAAACGCCAACTTCTTGAAAGGATTGAATCTAGCACGATACGAATACACCAAATTAAAAAACAAAATCATTGAATTAAGTACAAGAACTGCGGGCTTGGACTTTACCAACATACCAAAATTATTAGACACACTGTTGCAAAATATCAATGCAGTTAAAAATAAAAACTTTGCTTGGTATTATAGTGACATGGTGCCTTACGGTAACAATTATTTAAATACCCTAAGTTACACTGTGTTAAACACACAAAATACCGACTATGAAATCAGTAATATTTTCGGCGATACCACACTGAGCAATAACGCAGTGTTGATCTATGTCAATGGTGTACAATTGGTCAAGGGTGTGGATTACACGTTTGATACCACACGTTCTGGTGTGACTATTACATATCCGTTGAATATTGGAGATGCTATTACCATTAACGAATACAACAATACTGATGGTAATTATATTCCTGAAACACCTACAAAGTTAGGACTTTATCCAAAATTTACTCCAAGAATTTATCTAGATGATACTTATCAAACTCCTATTAATGTGATACAGGGACACGATGGCAGTATTACTCCAGCCTGGGGCGATTATCGCGATCAACTGTTGTTGGAATTTGAAAAACGCATTTACAACAACATCAAAGTTGATTATCAAAAAAATGTTTTTGATATTTATAATTTCTTGCCTGGAAAATTCAGAACCACTGACTACAACAAAACAGAGTTTACACAACTGCTAACAGACAGTTTCTTGCAATGGGTGGGCGGCAATCGAGTTGATTATATCACCAACAAATATTTTGTTGCCAGCGAGCCGTTTACTTGGAATTACAATCAGTTTGTGGACAGCATCAATGGAGAATCGTTATTTGGGTATTGGCGTGCTATTTACAAATATTTCTACGATACAGATCGTCCGGACACATGTCCTTGGGAAATGCTGGGCTTTAGCGAAATGCCTGCTTGGTGGGAAACACGTTATGGTGCTGCGCCTTACACTGGGGGTAACTATGTGCTATGGCAAGATTTACAAACCGGCTACATATGGAACGGCGGCGATAGCGCAGCCTACACCGACTCGAGATTTATAAGATATTTTGTCAACCCCACTACAGGTGTGGTAAATGGCCTGTTGCCCGACCCAGCAAATGGTTGGCCGGGTCTGATACCAGTAGATGATACTGGAGCCTTACGTCCGCCAAGTGAATTTGCAGTAAAGAGTTTCAACAGTAATCGAGCCAACGGCAACTTTGCTATTGGTGATCAAGGCCCAGTGGAAACTGCTTGGAGACGAAGCAGTGATTTTGCGTTTGCCATGCAGCAGGCAATTGCTCTTAGTGCACCGGCATTTTACTTTGGCACACTATTTGATATTGGCAGATATTACAAAAACCCCAATTTGAATCAATATGTATTAAGTGATTCACTACAGCGTGTGACTCCTAAAAGCATATACATCAATGGCACTGCCAATGGCACTGCGGTATATCGAGCAGCTGGTTACACCAATTGGGTGGCGGAGTATTTGCGTAATCAGGGCATTGATCCTGGAACATATTTGTATAATTATCTGGATAATGTCAATGTGCAGTTGGCCTATAAAATGGCTGCTTACACTGACAAAACATTTATTGAAGTCATTGCCGAGCAAAGTTCGCCAAAGACCACAAATCCCGGAGTGATAATTCCCAACGAGAGTTATTCAATTGACTTGTACAAGTCAACGCCAGTCAGCAACATCACATACAGTGCAGTCACCATTGAAGTAACTGCAAACGGATACTCAGTAAGCGGGTTTGATTTCGATCAGCCCTACTTTACCATTATACCCAGTTTGGCCAATAACAATGCGTATCCTGTTACTGTATTAAACAAAACCGCGGTGATATATCAAAATTATCAGCAGTATAAAGTAACAGTGCCTTACGGCTTTGAGTTCTCAAATCTACAACAAGTGGTTGACTTCTTAGTGAGCTATCAACGTTATCTACAAGGCATTGGCATACAGTTCACCGATACTGATCCTGATCTTGGAACTCAACGTGACTTCTTGTTGAGCGTACAAGAGTTTTTGACCTGGAGTCAACAGGGCTGGAGCGAAGGCGCGGTACTGGTACTAAGTCCTATTCTAAACAAACTCACAGTGATTACGTCAACAGGAGTAGTAGATCAAATACAAAATACTCCAAATCAAAGTCGTATACTGGATACTGGATATAACTTCATCAAGTACAACCAGCTGACCGTGACTAGAAACAACACAGTGAATGGCAATACTTTCTCGGTTACTGCCAATGGCGGACAAACCATCAGCTTGGTTAACCTGGATCTAGTGGACTACGAGCATGTGATGATATTTGACAACATTGATGTGTTTAACGACATCATCTATGTTCCTGAACTGGGCAATAGACAGTACCGACTCAAGCTGGTGGGCAAGAAAACAGGATCTTGGACCGGAGCGATGAATCCCCCGGGATTCATCTACAACAGTCCCACAGTGTCTAGCTGGAAACCGGGCACAGATTATCCACTTGGTAGTTTGGTGACTTATAAAAATAATTATTACACTAGCACACAAGATCTAGTAGCAACCAACACATTCTTTGCCAACAGTTGGACACAGATCAGTAGTACACAAATACAAACTGGCCTGTTGCCCAACTTTAGTTACAACGCTGAAAAGTTCAAGAGATTCAATGACATTGACGATCCTGAAACTTTGGGCGACTTCCACTTGTACAGTGACAGTGCCATTGGATTCCAGCCACGTGATTACATGACCAACTTTGGTATTGACGAAACTACTCAAGCCAAGTTTTATCAAGGATTCATCAAACAAAAAGGCTCGCTAAATGCCATTACTGCATTTACCGCTGCCGGCTTTAACGGTATCACCAGTAACATTGCCATTTATGAAGAATGGGGCATGCGTGTTGGCGAATATGGAGCATTAAACAACAACCGTTATGCTGAATTGGTACTGACCGAGGGAGTGTTCAATGGTGATCCTGTAACATTTACCCTGTTGCCAAACGGAGCCAGTTCAATTAGCAACAACATCATTGGCGTAACACCAAATAATTTATATTTGACGTCAGTGGGATTTCAGCCCAACATTTATCTAAATCGCAATGCCAGCAGCATCTACGAAAATGATATTGCCACTGCTGGCTATGTAAACATAAATGATGTAGACACAACAATATTCAATATTGGAAACTACGCACAACTTTCAGCCAACATCGGCACAGTGGGCGTGGGTTACACCATATGGTGTGCCAAAGACACCAATCAAAACTGGAATGTGTATCGAGTAACAGAGACTGCTATAAATGTTGTCAAAATGACTTATGGCGTAGACAATGTGGGCACAGTGACATTTAATCGACCACACACGTTTGTGTACGGCGATATCATTGTTGTAAAAGGATTTGATGTCAGAGTTGATGCATTTTATCAAGTGTACAATATTGTTGACGCTTACAACATCAGCGTGGTGTTTTACGGACAAAATGCCGATCAAATCAAAGCTGCAATGACAATCACCGGGCACGGCCCAGTGTTTCGTTTACAAAGTACACGAATCAAACAAAACACAAACATAAACTCAATTGAGCCACTGCAAGGATGGCTTGATAACGACAAGCTCTGGATTGACAGTGATTATTTGACCAATGGATGGGTAGTTTACAACAAGTCTACTCCCTGGCATGGCAATGTAAACTTATTCAACGCCAACATGAAGTTAGCGGGAAATTACACCAGTGGAGCAGGATTTGGCACAGTAACTGCAATTGACGCCCAGGGAAGATATGCTCTTGCCGGAACACCCACACTGGGCTTGGGCAATGTTATAGCATTTGTTTCCAACGTCACAAATGGCAATACATTTACACAAGTGGCAAATCTTGGAGCACATGCCGGCAACAGTGTCAGCAACTTTGGTGCAAGCCTAGACACTGCCGGCAACTTAATTTATATTGGTGATCCCGGCAACGGCATCAGCGATTACGGACGTGTACACATTCATCAATTTAATGGCAATGCCAGTTTCCCGTGGACGCAAACACTAACCAGTCCTTGGAGCAGTAATGCAGGTGATGCTTACGGAACCAGTGTAAGTGCCAGCAATGACGGTGGTTGGCTATATGTCAGTGCTCCTAATGCAGGCAATGTATATGTGTATCATGCCAATACTTCAAACTATTACAGTTATACCAATACCATCACAATTGGTAGTAGCGCATACGCACAATTTGGACATCAAGTCAAAGCCACCAGCAATGGACGCCAAGTTGCTATCTCTGCTCCTTATCAAAGTGTCAACAACATTACAGCTGCTGGCGCAGTATACGTGTACGATCGCAGTGTAGAAACATTTATTGCCAATGGCGGACCCGCATACTTTACAACATATCCTGTTGTGGCCAGCACTGTCAAGGTTACACTAAATGGTAATGTAATAACCACAGGATTCACAACAAACAGTAGTGCAGTTACCTTTACCACTGCACCTGTGATTGGCAGTGTGATCAACGTAGATACCAACAACATACAGTTGTTAGAACAATTGACAGCACCCGCGACAATCAGCGGAGCTGCATTTGGATTGGCATCTTGGATAGCCGGCAACGATGCTGATGTATATGTTGCAAGTCCTGGATACAGTGTACCCGGATACTATAGTGGTATAGTGTACCGATTTGTAAACCAAGGAGCCAGTTACGGCACCATTAGTAGTACAAACTTCAGTCCAGTAATTAACACAGGTGACACACTACGCATCAATGGCATTATTGTAACCATTAGCGGAAACACAGTGGCCAATGTGGCAGCAAATATCAACAGTGCACACATTCCTGGAGTCACTGCAACTGCATACCCATATGGTCAATTGACCATAAACAGCAATGTAGCAACTCCGTATCAAAAGCTAACATTGGGCCCAAGCTCGCTATTGTCAAATCTTGGATTATCAGTATTTGCTAATGTACAGTCATTCCAACACCCTGGAACTGACGATGTAAACTTGTTTGGTAGCCAAATTGTCAGCAGTCCAGATGGCGCTTCGTTAATGATTGCAGCCAGCGAGGGAACAACATACAACACAACAACATTTGATAAAAACAAAACAGTATTTGATTACAATTCCACCTTGTTTAACGATGCCATCAACGGATCAGGCATGGTTTATGTTTATGGTTTGGTAAATGGTGCACTGGCTAATGGAACACCGGACCAGTACACATTGATACAACGATTACAAAACAACAGTCTACACACCAATGATGAATTTGGTTACAGCATTGCAATGAATGCAAATACTTTATTGGTTGGTGCACCAGGCGACAGTAATAGTATAACTACCGATCCCAACAGTGGGGTGCCAGTCACTATTGCCAACGGTGGCACTTATTATGTGTACAACAACTTTACAGGCAATGTTGGATGGGACCTTATCGAGCAACAACAACCACAAGTGGATATAGAAAGCATCAGCAGATTCTATTTGTACAACAACACCAACAGTACACTTATTACTAATTTGGACTACATTGATCCTGCCAAAGGCAAAGTACTTGGCGCAGCAGCAGAAGATTTAGATTACATCACTGCTTATGATCCTGCGGTGTATAATGTAGTAGGCGGTGTTGACAGTGTGCCCAATTTGGCCAACAGTACAGACTTTCATTGGGGCCCGGCGCAAGTTACAAAAACTTGGTGGAATATTGATCAAGTTCGTTACTTGAATTACGAACAAGGCAATTTAACTTATAGAGCCAATAATTGGGGCGCGACATTCCCAGGCAGCCAAATACAAGTTTGCGAGTGGGTCGCTAGTGATATGCCACCTAGTGCTTATAATGGCCTAGGTACTCCTTTGTATCCTGACAATAGCGCATATGTAGTAGAAAGCACAATTAATTCAGTTACCAAAATGGTAACCAGTACTTACTATTTCTGGGTATATAACAAAAACAGTTTAGAACTAGCTAGTACTCACAAAAACACAGTAAGCACCATACAAGACATCATTGCCAATCCACAAGCGCAGGGCATCCCCTATGCTGCGGTGCTAAGAAGTGACACTGTAAGTTTACATGGCATAAGCAATATGTTGGGTGGAAACACCACATCGGGCAATACCACAGTGTTGCACATGGATTATGACACTTTAAAGAACACAAATATTATTCACAGCGAATACCAATTGGTGCAGGAAGGCAACAGCGGCAGCCCAATACCTACACGTATCATTAACAAAATGATCGATAGTCTAAGCGGTGTTGACATGAATGGATTTGCAGTACCTAGTGCAAACTTGACCCCGCAAAGCAGTATTGGATTGGGAGTCAACCCCAATCAAACCTTGTTTGTAAACAGATTGACAGCACTAGAGAATTTTGTCGAGTATGTAAATGGTATCCTGATACAACATCCCATAGTTGAAGAATTCAACATCAGTGCACTGTATGATGTTGCTCCGCTACCTGATGCTAAAATATATGACCTAGCAGTGGACACACACGCTGAACTCAGCTATATTGACACCACCTCAATACCTGTGGGATACACAGTGCTAGTGCTCAAAGACGAAACTGAACGCGGATTGTGGTACACCTATGCTTGGACTGGAGCATTATGGTCAGCAATAGCATATCAAAGCTACTACACTCCGTTCTATTGGAGTTTTGTCAATTGGTACGATAACAGTTACAATCCCACTGTGTTGCCAACATTTGTTGTAAACACTGTTGCTGACTTGGCCACAATCAGTCCTGTTGCAGGAAACACCATCAAGGTGTTGAACAACGGCAACAACCAATTTGTAATTTATCGCTACAATGCAGATGGCACCAGTAGCTTGGTGGGCATACAAAACGGCACTATACAATTTGATAGCTCGTTGTACACCACCACAGTTGCTGCCAATGAAATACGTATTATTTTCAAAGCAATACAAAACAATATCTTTATTGACGAACTAGAAGTAAACTTCAATGATTTATTCTTCTACATGATCAATTACATATTGACCGAACAACCCGCAGTTGACTGGGTATTCAAAACCAGTTTCATCAGTGTACTACACCAGTTGAGAAAACTAAATCAGCCGGCAAATTACATCCCGGACAATCAAACCTATTACGAACAATACATCAACGAGGTCAAGCCCTATAGAACCAGTATTAGACAATACTTGATTGATTATCAAGGCAATGACGAGTATTACGGAGATACCACAGATTTTGATATTCCTCCCACATTCATTGCTGGAGCCTATACAAGTCCCACGGGTACTGCAACTGACCTAAGTCCGTACCTGAGCACACTACCACAGTACAGTCAATGGTACAACAATTACACATACGGTATCTCTGAAGTATTGGTAGCACATCCTGGAAACGGATCAAATGTGTTTGTGGAATCACTTACTACAACTGCAAATGTTGTGGTAAATTACGGCGACTCCATAACACAACCTTACTCGAGTGCCAGTGGCAATGTGCAAATCAACACCATAGACAACATAATTGATTTGGTAAATGTATCCGGCACATTTATTACAACACACGCCAACTTGTATTTGGATACCGCAGTAACAGTGGCAGCTGGAAACACAATCACACAATTGAGCACAGGCGCTACGGGAACTGCATACATCACCAGCACTGGCAATGTTGTCACATTGATCAATTTGAGTGCAATACAGTTTGCCAATGTTGCTACAGGCAATGCATTTGTTTACAACAACGGGGCAAATTTATCAGCCAATGTAACTGCAATTACCATTACTGGTGCATATCTTTACGCCAATGGTGCTAATTTGGGAGTATATCCAACTGCGACTACAGGCGCAAATCAAATTGGTGGATACACACTAATACCAACAGTGACTGTGGTGGGTGGCGGTGGTACAGGAGCAAATGTGGCAGCAGTAGTGGATTACACCACTGGCTACATAAGTCGATTTGAAGTTATAGCACCTGGCACCGGATACACCAGCACACCTACAATATTGATAAACGGTACTGGCACAGGAGCAGCAGGGTACCCGGTATTGAGAAATTGTTATTTGATTGAGAGCTTGCCGACAACAATACTCACAACTACAACCAATAATGACGTCTATACTGGCAATATCATAACGCAAGCCAATACTGGCGCATATGGTACAGTGTACAATAATAGCCATGGCAATACTATTACACTGATTGATGTTGCAGGAACATTCACTACCAATCATGCAATCTATCGAGATTATGCAAACTTGAATAGCAATGTGAGTTCTGTAACCTCGTACACACAATTTGTAGATCAGAGCTATAACTTTGTGAGAAATATTGACACAACATTGAAGTTTGATCGTACCGTGTATACCAGTAATGTTATTGTTTGGCAACCAAATATCACTGTTGCAGCAAACTCATATGTGAGCTACAACGGACAGGCGTATAAGGCGCTACAAACTGTTTACAGTAGTGCAATTTTAAGTCTAAGTGGAAATGTGTCAGCCAACATAGGCAATTACGTTACCCAAGCTAACACAACAGCCAACGCCACAGTGATTGCTGTATCCAGCAATCTAAGTGCTATTACTGTTGCCAATTTGTCTAGTAATTATACAAGACGTTGGGGCAATATTGCAATTCAAAGCATAGATGCCAATGTGGTGCCTGTTGCAATCAACAACGTATTTGATTATTCTAAATATCAATTGTTATCAGCAAATACATTTACCAATGCTGCTGATAGAATTACTGCATACTATCAGCCTACTGCCAGCATGCCCGGGCGAGATTTGAGTCAATTGATGACAGGAATCGGTTATCCCGGAGTTGAGGTTACAGGAGTTAAATTTAATGCCAATACCTCAATCTTGACCAATAGCAATGTGTTATATGCTTTTGCAAATACATTGTCGGTGTACAGTAGCAATGTCAGTGTTGTGGACTTTACCACTTTGGGCTACACTGTCGGGCAACCATTAACTATCAAGGATAACTCTTATAACAGGGAATATGTTACAAAGATCGTGATTATTTCTAGCGATCAATTGGTAGCCACTGGCATCAGTCATGATATTACCTTGGGATCTAATATTACTTTAAGTTATTATGATTTTACCAATCCCACATACTTAGACAGCAGTATAACAAACAGTTATAAAAATACCACTTTTGGTAGCAATATAGGCGATACAACCTTAGATGGCGGAGCTTATTATGACACTTATAGTAGTCATGCGCCTGAAGAATTGGTACCTGGAGCAACATTTGACAACTTGAACATGATGGTGACCACCAAGCTACAAAGTGGCACATCCATAGTGAGTTATCTGATAGAATACAACATGCAGGCCAATGCCAGCAGTCAAAACACCAAAGTTTGGCCCAAATATTACGGCGTCAACTACAACCATATCACCACACTGACTGCCAATTTGAACATCACAGATAGCAATATATATGTGGCAAACGCCCAGGCATTAACACCCCCAAACTTAAATAATTTGACCCCAGGTGTGGTTTATATCAATGGTGAAAAGATCACATTCTGGACTGTGGACTATAACAACAATGTGTTGGGGCAAATACGTCGTGCAGTGGATGGTACCGGGGCACCTGCAGTGAGTGTGGCAGGGAATCAAGTGTTAGAAGTAAACACCCCCGAGTTGATTCCAGGCGGTAATTTGGTACACACAAACACTTGGTTAAACGCTCCGCCTGGTATATCTAAGTTTATTGTTGATGAATACAACACACAAATTGTAGCCAACGTGGGTGGAGTACTAGAATCACTGGCCACAATTGGAAACATCAGTGGCGCAGTTACAGATGGGTCAGGCTTAGAGGGTGCAATCTTTAGTAGTAATCCTACAGTAGAAGCAGCGTTCCTTAGAACCCTAATTAAACCTTTGATCTAACCCTAAAAAACAAATAAATACAAAAAGGACAAGAAATTTAAATGACAACTACCACAATATCAGGACTCAATGAAGCCCCTAGTATACAACCTACCGGGAACTTGATCATTGATCAAAATTCGGGAACATACCGTGCAACAATTACTGATTTGGTAAATTATCTCAGCAGTACTTCATTCAGCGCCATTTCTGCCACTAGCGGTAGTTTTAATAGCTTGGCAGTTGGTGCAGGAATCACCGCTGCTACTTTAAGCACCAGTGGCGATGTAATAATAGGTGGAAATTTAACAGTCCTAAACATGGAACTAGTTGACGGGCAATTGATGGCCAGTTTATTTGGCAATGTGACTGGTAATGTGACTGGTAATTTATTTGGTAATGTGACTGGTAATCTAAGCTCAGTACCTGGCATAATTGGAAATATTAATGCAATAATCACAATTGGTAATCAACCATATATTACAAATCTTGGCAATATAACTTTAAACAATTTGAAAGCAAACAGTAACGTATCGATTGGGTCCAATTTGATAGTGAGTGGGATCACCACAGTTTCTAGTCCAATTGTGCCAGTAAGCAATGCAGCTGCAATCAATATTGGTAGCACAACCAATTGGTTCAACAACATATACGGAACTGCGGTACACGCATTGTATGCAGACTTGGCCGAGCGATACACTAGCGATAGCGATTATGCTCCGGGCACAGTGGTAATTTTTGGCACCAACTCTGAGGTCACAGCCAGTTACCAACCCAACGACACACGGGTTGCTGGAGTAATTTCCACAAATCCTGCATATACCATGAATGCTGGAATATCGGGACAAAATGTTGTCAACGTAGCCCTGCAAGGACGTGTCCCCTGTCAAGTAACTGGCAAAGTGACTCGTGGAGACCTAATGGTGTCAAGTGCAATTCCAGGAGTGGCAATGACTAACAATACGCCGGCAGTAGGCACTGTAATTGGAAAAGCCCTAGCAAATTACACTGGATCGGGTGTGGGTGTGATTGAAGTTGTGGTGGGTAAAGTATAACCCAATAAATATACAGAGCAAAACAATATGAACAAAATGACAAAAAATAAACCAGACGATGTAGGCGGAATTTATGTAGAGGGACACATACACATATATGACCCTGTTGAAAAAATCACCTACATCAACAAACGCAACGCAATCCACTATGAAAATATCAGTATTGCATTGGCCTACAACTTGGCAAACAAACAACAAAATTTCATCTACGAAATGCGTTTTGGCAACGGTGGTACCAGCGTTGATCCCACTGGTGTTATTACATACCTACCACCAAACACTACAGGACAAAACAGCAATCTTTACAACGCAACATATAGCAAGATAGTAGACAACACCAGTGCTGCTAATCCCAATCCTGCACAAAACTATATTCAAGTTCGACATGTGCCTGGCACGGTGTACACAGATATTTTGGTAAGTTGTTTATTAGACTACGGCGAGCCAGCAGGACAGAGTGCATTTGATAATAGTCAAACACTGACTGACACTTATACTTTTGATGAATTAGGTTTGGTGGGCAGAAGCACCGATGGCTCAGTAGACACCATTGTAAATGGAGTTTTTCAATCCGACACTGGACCGTTACTGACACACGTAGTGTTTCATCCAGTGCAAAAAAGTTTAAACAGACTTATTCAAGTTGACTACACAGTTCGCATACAAACACTGACAAATCTCAGTAGCATAGGATAATCACAATGGCATACCTATTAAACAAAACTGATGGCACATTGTTGATAAATCTAGTGGACGGTACTGCTGACGGTCCTGATATCAATCCTGGACAAAACGCAAGCGATCTTGATTTATTTGGTAAAAATTATCCTTTATACGGACAGTTCTTAGATGAAAATTTTGTTCGATTGCTACAAAATTTTGCCAACAACACTGCCCCTACCAAGCCCTTGACTGGCGAACTTTGGTACGATACAGGAACAGGATTTTTAAAAGTATACACTGGCACCGCTTGGAAACTGGTAAGTCCGGTAATAGTAGCAAATACCGCTCCCACATCCAATACTTTTGGCAGTGTGGTAGGCACACAATGGTGGGATGCGGTCAACTATCAACTCAACACCTGGAATGGTGCCAGCTGGACCTTGATTGGGCCAGCCTACAAACAACCTGACGGACTGAGTGGAGCCATAGTGGAAGATATACTGGACACAGTGGGGCAAACTCACACTGTGATCAAGTTCTATCACAACAACAGTGTGGTGGCAATCAGCAGCTACGATGCTGCATTCACCATTAGTCCGGCCAATCCTGTAACAGGATTCAGCACAATTGCTCCAGGATTCACAGTGGCCACTGGTATTGCCAACGAAGTAGAATTTATTGGAAGTGCTACCAATAGCAAAATGTTAGGCAACGTGGTGGCTGCAAACTATGCTAGAACTGATATTGTTCCCACCTTCTCCAGTAACATTTTAATTGCCAATGGCAACATTGCCATTGACAGCGCACCAAGTGGTACTGCTAGATATTATAACAATGTGTTAAATGCCAACGTAAGCATTTGGGTTAACACTGGTGGAACCCCCACGGCAGCCTTGCGTGTTGTTGGCACAGATGCATCCACTGTGGTATACGGTAATTTGGCTATACAAAACAACAAAAGTCTTACTGCATACGGAGTTACCAGTACTGGTGCAACTGGTACCGGACAACTTGTGTTTAGTGCAAGCCCCACTTTTACTGGAACATTATCGTCTGGAACATTATCGGCTAGCAATATCTTAAATTCATCACTGACCAGCGGCCGTGTTGTTTACAGTTCTGCTGGTGGCACAGAAACTGATAGCTCGTTGTTGACATTTGATGGGTCAACACTAGGTGCTGGTAATTTAATTGTTGCAAATAACGCAAGTATAGGCGGCAACTTGGCAGTAACCGGTCATGTTACTCTAGAAGGTAGAACAAGCACCGGTGCAACCGGCACGGGCCAGTTGGTGTTCAATGCCAGCCCCACAGTTACTGGAACATTGACTGCAGATGCAATATCTTTTAACGGTAATTTGACTGCATCTCAAAATATAAATCTCAACAGTGGTAAAGTCTCAATAAATGCCACAACCGGTGATATTGCAACTGTGGGAAATTTGCAAGTTGGCAATAACATTACCATATACGGTGCAACTCCTGGCGGAGTGACCGGTGTTGGCAATATTGTGCTTAATTTTAGTCCAACCTTGACCGGGACGCCTACGGCTCCCACTGCAAGTACAGCCACAAGCACTACACAAATTGCATCAACAGAATTTGTAAAAAACGCTATCCCTGCAGCTACAGATGCACTGTGGCTGGGCAGTAGCAAAACGGTAAGCACCAATCTCCCGGACAATTCTCTAGGAAACAACGGAGACTTCTGGTTTCAGATTTAATTAAATGTCATATTTAAAGTACGGAATAACTTACGTAAAAGATAATGGTAGTTATAAACCGCTAAAAGGACTATGGACCAAACAAAATGGCACTTGGATTCCGGTTAAAACTGCATGGTATAAACGAAGTGATGGGGTATGGGAAAGAATTTATCCAACTCCAAGAGGTATCAATACTCCAACGGTATCCACACTGACCTTTAATCCCTATCAGCATTATCAAGACGTCCCGGCACAAACGTTTACTATATCCAATACCGGTGATTATGATTTAGTTATCAATAGCGCAACCGTAAACGATAGTGTGGGTAACTATATCACTTCTAATTTCCCTATACCTTTGCCGACAACAATACCTCAAGCTGGCCGCTTAGACTTTCCAATAAATGTATACGGTAATACAGTGGGCACATTTACAGGCAACATCGCTTTTACAAACTACACGGGTTATTTGGGATATGCCAATACCAGTATTCCGGTAACCGTAAATGTTCGTCCCGATTACAATGGTATAACAGTAACCCCCAATCTCATTAATTTGACCTACTATGTGTCCGACACAGCTACTACTACCACTATCTCAATCAACAACAGTGGAAACGGTGGTGACTTACTGGTGTCGTCAATTGCAAGCCAAAATAGCTATGTAACCGCAAGTGGTATAAGTACACCTGCGGTGATAGGCGGTGTGTTTAGTAACAGTGGTAATTTTGCCACAAAGTTCACAGGCAACACACAAACATTTACCTTGACTGCAACTACCAGTTTGGGAGTGGGCAAATATCAAGACAATTTGACGTTTACCAGCAATGCTACTAATGCCCCAACGTTGACAATTCCAGTGAATCTTACGGTACTAAAAACTTACGGAATTGAAGCATTTACTAATCCAGGAACATACTCATTTACGGTGCCGGCACACGTGCATTCAATCAATTTATTTGCTATAGGTGCGGGCGGCGGCGGCGGAGCTGCATTACCTAATGGTGTCAACGGTACTAATCAAGGTGGCAGCGGTGGTGGTGGTGGCAGTGGTGCTTATTTGACTCAAAGTTACACTGTAACTCCAGGAGATGTATTGAGTGTAACTGTTGGCGATGGTGGTGTAGGTGGAGTCAATCAAAACGCACAGTATTTTCCAGTTTCGTTATCTTACTCCTGGGGAACTTTTATGAATACCTATGCAGTATGGACAAACGCTGACGGCATTACACCAATCAGTCGACCAGTAACAAGTAATAGACTGTTTAATGCACCTTATTCGGGAAATTACACATTCTCGTATGCTGCTGATAACACATTAGCAATTTTGGTTGATGGTACACAAGTGGCTACCACATCAGACTTTACATCATCGTCAAGTACAGTGGTGTATATGGCGCAGGGCAATAGACGATTATCATTTGTGGCCGAGAACATTGGCGGTCCGGCCGGCTTTGCAGTCACCATTGTTAATACTAATAACACATTGCTTTGGAGCACCAGGACTGATTTGAGTAATTATACCGGCGGTGGAGGTGGGGCTACATCAGTTACTGGGAATCTAAACGGTACCATGCAGACTATTGTTGTTTATGGCGGAAACCCTGGTAACGGAGCATATGATGACTATGTACCTCCAACCCCAAGCGATAGCGGTGGTGATGGAATTGGTGGCGGTGGTGATGGCGGCATATAATAATGAATATTCAATCAATTGATGATTTTTTTTCTGATGAAATAATTAACGGCCTAGACCAAGAGATCAAACAACGTCGTTGGGAATACGGATGGCCCAGTAACCCCAATTTGGGCTACAGTCATTGGAATATAGATTTTGCCAATGTTATTGTTGAAAATGGATTAGATACATCAACACAACTACCAGACACTATTTCTCTCGCCTGGCAATACATCTCAACACAGTTTCCTAATTATAGATTAATTAGATGCTATGCTAATAGCCATACTTTTGGAGTTGAGGGATATCCGCATCGTGACAGCAACAAGCCAGGAGAACTAACTCTCTTGGTGTACATGAATCACAATTGGCGTCGTGAGTGGGGCGGGGAAACCATGGTATACAATGGTAACAAGATAATACACGCTGAAATTCCCAAAAGGAACACAGTTTTAATTTTTCCTGGCGATCAATATCATGTAAGCCGTGGGTTGACAAGAATCTGTCCCGAACTGAGAATAACTGTCATGTTCAAGATGTCGCCTCTAGCAACTATAGATCCCGAGCGTGACAGAATACAAACATTTTTACAAAGTTGCAACGCCGACAAACGGGCACATGCCACTTGTAGCTTGTGCGGGCACCTACTCAGAGTGTACGATTTATTAAAAGCAGCCAAGCAATCGCAAGTGATATGCAACGCTGGGGCTATGCACAGCATATTTGGCACCAATGTATATCAAGACATAACAGTTCCTGTTAGTGAACGGCATCGTGTTGTAGCGGTTGTGGGCGAAGAAGCCACACATCTAGCTGAACTGTTTTCCTGTTTGTCACGACCGGCCACACTAGAAAGAAGTATTGCAGTTGGGAATTTGCAATTGCTTTCTCAAAATGGAAGCACAATCACAGTCACTACAGAAGAATTACGGGCATTATCGGCAATTGAGTCTGCAAATTTGCAAGATCAAAAGGCATTATCGCGACTGCCAGATTTACATAAATTTTGGCAAGAGTTAAATAAAGTATAAAAGGATGCAATCATGGCAGGTGGAACAGGTGGAACAGGCGCAAGCCCAAATGGCGCAAATGGCAGTACCGGGCTTAATGAGCCTGTAGGAACCCGTCAGCCCAAAACTGGTGGTGCTGGGGGAGACAACAGACTTCAGCTAGTCGACGGCGGTGTTATATACGGATCTTTTGGTTTGGGTGGTGCCGGCGGCGGGTTGACAACTACTTCGCCTGGTGTGATTACGCCAGATTCTGGAACCCCAGGTGCAGTGATTTTTTACTGGGGCGGCGGCAATAGTCAGTCGGCATACACACAGTTCATACCATTACCGCCCCCGGTGGTACCTCCTCCCCCGCCAAATCCCCCGCCCTACAATGGCGATAGTGGTGGTGCTGGTGGTGATGGTGGAGGCACAGATTAACCCTAGACATTTATGGTATATGCAACATTGATCATGTATAAAATGCATAAATAAGTAAACTAACAGGTAAAGTGTCTAATGTCTTACAATTTAACTCTAACGAATGGAACACCGTTAATAACACTGAATTCTGGGATTGATACTTCCAAAACCAGTATTAACCTAATCGGACCATCTACACCCAGCTACGGACAAGCACTTAACGAAAATTTCATCAAGACACTAGAGAACTTTGCCAACGGTACTCCACCGCCAAATGCGCTAACTGGACAACTTTGGTTTGATAGTTCTACTGGTAATGTAGTATTAAAAAATTACAACGGCACAACATGGAAAGCTCTAGCCAGCTCATCGTCTAGCAGTGCTGCTCCGGCAAACCCACAAACTGGCGATTATTGGTGGAATTCGGCTACAGGAATACTGAGTGTATATAATAGTGGAACTTGGATACAGATTGGCCCCACTACACCGCCGGGCACCGCGGTCACTGCTTTTGTACCCAATACCACACTAGATTCTATTAGTAGCCCGCACGTGGTGGGCAATTTAATGGTAAACAACAAGCTGACTGGCATCATCAGTAGTGAGAATACAACATTCGTTCCAAAAATTGCCATTTCAGGAATTCCAGTTGTGTATCCAGGACTAAATTTGATAAACGGATTATCTGTTACTGGGGATGGTGTATTTGGTGGAAATTTATCCTTATCTGGAAATGGTGTATTTGGTGGAAATTTATCCTTATCTGGAAATGGTGTATTTGGTGGAAATTTATCCTTATCTGGAAATGTTGTACCAAGTGCAAATTTAACGTATAATCTTGGAAGTCCTACAACTTGGTGGAACAACATATACGGCACTGCTGTGCATGCTCAATACGCTGACTTGGCCGAACGCTTTGCGGCCGATGCTGAATACGAACCGGGAACAGTGGTAGAAATGGGCGGACCCAACGAAATTACAGCAGCGGTGGCAGATTTAAGCGAAGATGTGTTTGGAGTCATAAGTACTAAAGCAGCTTATCTAATGAATTCAGCGGCAGGAACCGATAGCACACATCCTCCAATTGCAGTACAAGGTCGAGTACCAGTTCGAGTTACTGGCATCATACGCAAAGGTGATCGTCTTGTCAGTGCCGGGAACGGTGTTGCACGTGCTGGTCAACGCAGTGAAATTACTGCTTGGAACGTAATTGGTCGAGCACTAGAAAATAAAACAACCACAGGCGAAGGCGTTATCGAAGCTGTGGTAAAACTAAATTCGTAAGGAATAAAAATGACATACAGTTCAGGCGGACTAATCCAAGCAAGTGATTACAACAACATTATTGGTTCTAACAGTACCACTAGTGGTACAATTAATTATGTATTGAGCACTGGTAACGGTCAATACGGTTACGGTCAAACTGCATTATCCACAGTCAGTCAAGCTGGCCTAGTTACAGCCGCACAATGGTCTTCGGCAGTTGGTAAACTAAACAGTTTGAGCGCACACCAAACCAGTAGCTTGGGCATTGGACTACCAACATCGGGCGGCTTGGTTCAGTACCTGAGTTCGGTGACTTCGGGTGTGACTCAGATCAATACCAACCACAACAGTTTTGCATCACAAGGCAGTACAACTACTGGATCAACTTTCAGTCCCAACTTTACAGTGGGTGCAACCACTGCAGCTCAAACCTGGACTTTTACACGTACTTGTACATTCAGCAGTGGTGATGCAGCACGTTATTTCTTTAATGCCGGCGGACAATTAAATTTTGTAACAATCAGCGCCACAAACGGAGATAGCACCAGTCGTTCAGGTGACTGGGTTACGCTGATCAGTACCAACTTGGGCAGCGTTAGTGCAATCCGTGGCAGCACAAACGGCGGCCGCAGCGGCTCGGGCGGCACATCAAACACCAACAACACCTCAATTGGCTATTGGAATGCCAGCACTGGTACAACTATACAAAAAAT
>Ga0214164_1000209_pt1 | contig 40601 bp, 17 predicted proteins | sample TroBogepilimnion_13_FD_153003 | JGI IMG/M metagenome (GOLD analysis project Ga0214164, IMG submission 153003) | Freshwater microbial communities from Trout Bog Lake, WI - Practice 03JUN2009 epilimnion v4 | ecosystem: Environmental > Aquatic > Freshwater > Lake > Epilimnion/Euphotic zone ... | reverse complement strand
CAGGTGCTGGCGGTGCGGGTGGCGGTGGGGCAGCCTCTGGCGGCGGCGGTGGCTTGCGCAATATTACGACTGTCAATCCGGCTTCGGATGTCAGTGTGGCAGCTCGCGCATTTTTCACGACGCTCGGAGTCAATCTTGAACAGCCACCGGGCAAATCTATTTTCTTCAATGACCGTCTCGGAAAACTTTTTGTGAAAGCCACCGCGGAAGATTTGGACACGATTGAGCGCGCCATTGAAACGCTCAATGAAGTTGCTCCGCAAGTGCACATCAAGGCGCGCTTCATCGAAGTGCAGCAGGATGACAGCAAAGCATTGGGCTTTGATTGGTATCTCGGCCAGTTCAACATGAATGGCAGTGGCTCCATCGTCGGCACCGGCGGCAGTTCGCCCTCGCTGAATGTTCCGGCATCCGCCGCCAATCCGCTGGGAGCTTTTCCGGGCAACACTACGGCCACACTTATTCCAGGTTCGGCCAGCGATCAGTTGTTGACTGGTGGTCTGCGTAATTCGGCGCCTGCGCTAGGAACGATAACGGGAATTTTAACTGACCCGAATTTCCGGATGGTCATTCATGCTTTGCAACAACGTAGCGGCTTCGAATCGTTGGCCGAACCGGAGGTGACCACCACCAGCGGTCGCCAAACGCAAATGCGCGCCACGCAAATTATCACGATTGAAACCGGCGTGAACTATCAGCAAGGCGCGTCCGCCAGCACCGGCAACAACACCGGTAACGGCAACGCCGCCGGACAATAATCAACCACCGAGAAAGCAAACATGAAAAATTTACGAGCAAACGGCGGCATAAAACTGGCACTGGCGGTATCGCTGGGGTTGGTCGCGCAATTTGTCCACGCGCAGAACATCAATAACCAAGCTGGCACTTCCGCCATCACCTTCACCACCCAACCGGTCGAAGTCGGGCCGATTTTGGACGTGGTGCCGTATGTCTTATCGGACGGCTACACCATCAACATGGCACTCATCCCGTCCGTGACTGTTTTCGACGGTTACCAGACGCCGCCGGTAGTTCCCAACGTAACCGGAAATTTGAACGTGGTGCAACTTCCTGTGGTATTGCCGTATTTTACGGTGCGCCAAGTGGTCACCACCGTGAACGTCTGGGATAATCAGACCGTCGTCATCGGCGGCCTTATCTCCTCGGAAGTTCAATCCACCAAAGACACCGTGCCGGTCATCGGTGATTTGCCGATGGTAGGAAAATTATTCCAAAGTCAGAGCAAGACGACGCAGAAAAAAAATCTGATGATTTTTGTCACTGCCACCATTGTGGATCCGGCGGGTAACCGCGTGCATTCCGACGACGACCTGCCGTTTGCGCAGACCGCCGTTCCGCCGCAGCCGCCGGGAGCGGGCAAGGCGACGGAAACCACGCAGAAGATTCCGCCGCCCGTGGTCAATCAGTGAGCCGGCTACTGATTATTGACGGGCACGCCTACGCCTACCGAGCGTTTCACGCAATCCGAGAATTGCGTTCGCCCGAAGGCAAACCGACGAATGCCATTTATGGTTTCGTCAAAATGCTGGAAAAAATGCGGACAGCCTTGCAGCCAACGCATTTGATAGTGGTGTGGGATGGTGGATTGAGTGCAGAGCGGATGACGGCGTTGCCGGATTACAAGGCGCAGCGGCCCGAAATGCCGATAGATTTGCGGCCGCAGTTTGACGAGATTGAAAGTTTTTTGGCGGCGGCGGGAATTGCCAGTTATTGTGCAGATGGCGTTGAGGCGGATGATTACATCGCCACGCTCGCGCGGCGGGCGGCGGAAAATTGGAACGTGGTGATTGCCAGTTCCGACAAAGATTTTATGCAGTTGGTTTCGGCGCAAATCGGGTTGTTTAATCCGAACGACAAGACCGGAACGATTTGGGGACGCGAGCAGGTGCTTGCCAAAACCGGCGTGGAGCCGGAGCAGGTGGCCGACTGGTTGGCGTTGATGGGCGATGCGGTGGACAACATCCCCGGCGTGCCCGGTGTCGGTCCGAAGACCGCCGCTGAATTGCTGAAACAATTTGGATCGGTGGAAAATTTGTTGGCGCGGTTGGACGAAGTTAAGTCGGACAAATTGCGCCAGTCGTTACGAGAATCGGCGGCGGCGGTGTTGCGCAACCAGAAACTGGTGCGGCTGCCGGAAGTGCCGTGCGAGTTTGTGCCGGAAAATTTGGTGGTGCGGGCAGGTGATAGTGAAGCATTGCGCCGGTTGTATGCCGGCTGGGGATTTAAGGGCATGCTCGCGGCGTTGGGTGCGCCCGGCGAAAAACAGGCAGAATTGATTTGATTTGAAAATGAATTTGCATAGTTGGATCAACCAGATGGCCAGTGTGATAAAACACACGGCGGGAATTTTTAGACAAACCCGCCGAGGTGGGTTATTTTCTTCAACTCTCGTGATGCCAACAACCATCCGCCCCAGTATTATTGCCGTGTGTGCCGGTTGGCTATTGGCGCTAGCGCTCTCGGCTTCTGCCCAAACCAATTATTACGGAACCAACGGCACGGAATACGCCGTCGTCGGTTCGCTACCGGGCGATCAAGTTTTTCCAGACGCGGCGATTTCATCTACCGGCGGTTTTGTGGTTTGGCAGGACAACGCAACCGATGGCGATGGCTGGGGCATTAGCGCGCGGCGGTTGGACTCGACGCTTTCCGGCACACTTGGCACGTTCCGCGTGAATGCTGCTGGCGCGGGTAATCAGGAAAATGCCCGCGTGGCCTTGCTCAAAAATGGTGGCGCGGTATTTGTCTGGCAAGGTGGGCGGGAAAGTTACCAACACATTTACGCGCGTTTTCTGACGCCGGCCAACACATTTCTCACTACAAATGACATTCTGACAAGCACGTTCACTGGTAACTTTCAAGTTAGTCCCGCCGTCGCCGTATTGAACAACAGCAATGTGGTCGTGGTTTGGTCGAGCATGAACCAAGTGCGGAGCAATTCGTTGCAGGACGTATTCGGCCAGATTTTATCGCCCACCGGTCAAAAAATTGGCGGCGAATTTTTGGTCAACCAATTTACCAATTTCAACCAGCGCGCTCCCTCGGTCACGGCGCTGGCTGGCGGCGGTTTTGCGGTCGCTTGGATTTCAGAACAACAGCGGCAACGCGCAGCGGCGACGGGCACCAATTCAACCTACGTGAGTTCGGCGGCTGCGCTCGCGCCGAGCGTTGATGTTTATGCCCGTTTATTCACGTCGGGTGGCGTAGCGGTTGGCAATGAATTTTTGGTAAATGCTGACAACAATCCTTGCGCGAGTCCGGCAGTTGCGGCGGCCACGGATGGCAGTTTTGCAATCACTTGGTCGGCGCGAGATCAGACCAACACCGATAATGGTCTGGACATTCGCGGCCGTATGTTCAGCAGCGGTGGCAGTGGTGGAACGGTTTTTTATATCAACTCACATTTTTACGGAGATCAATATGCGCCGCGTTTGAGCGCTCTCGGTTTGGACTACTTAGTAACATGGACGAGCTTGGGGCAGGATGGTTCGCGTGAAGGTGTCTTTGGTCAATTTCTGCATAACAACGGCAGCTTGATTGGCTCTGAATTTCGCGTTACAGCCACAACGGTTGGTCAGCAGATGCAACCGGTGGTAGCGTCGGATGGCGTGAATCAATTTTTGGCGGTGTGGACCAGCTTCAGTGGGTTTCCCAATACCTTTGATTTGTATGCCCAGCGTTATTTAAATAACGCTGCGTTACTGCAAGCCATGTCGGCTCCGTATGTTTGGGCACCGTTTGTGGTCAGCAATAATGTTTACCAGCCGCAGTTGGTGGTTTCTTGGTCACCTTTGGTGGGACTTTCAATTTCCAACTACGAAGTCTACGTGAATGGTTCTGCGACACCGACAGTGTTGCTGTCTAGTAACCAGTGGACGATGACCGCCCTCAATGGCCTTACTGCCAACAGTTCAAATTCATTCCAAGTAGATTATACCACCACGGACGGACGGCGTTCACCGATTTCGCCGTCGGCTAGCGGAACGACCTGGATGGGTTACAGTTGGGGCGGAATTCCCTATGAATGGATGGCCGCTTATTACGGAACAGACCTCAGCAAATGGCCGTCCGCCACTAGTCCCGCCGCCAGTGCCGGACCAACCGTTGCCCAAATTTTCTTGAGTGGTGGTAATCCTAAAGATTCATCCACTTGGCTGAAAACCGCGTTAACGCGGACGCCTCAAGGTATGTTCCTAAGTTGGAACACTCAGCCAGGGGCTACTTACCAAGTGCAGGTAACAACTAATTTTACCGTCTGGAGCAGTCAGGGTTCGCCGCGTTTTGCGGCGGGCACGACGGATTCAATTTATGTCGGAGGCGGCTCCGTCGGGTATTACCGAGTAGTGCTATTGCGCTAAAATTTTTGTATGCGGAAACTGATTAAAAAATTTCTTTGGGCGTTGGCGCTGATTATCACGCTGCCGTCGGCCTGGGCTTTTTCTTTGTCCGGCCTTATTGGGAACGCCGATGATGCTTGGCAGATAGCCCTGCTTGGTTATGGCTACAACGATCCGGTGGCGCCGAAAGACATCTTTGAGGAATATCGGCCAGTAGTGCCGGTGCAGTATTATGCCAGCGATGCCTCGTTTATCAGTTACTATGGAACTGCGGGATTGACTAATATTGACGCCGCTTTTGGCATAATGAACGGCGTTATGTCTGGGCAAACCAATACGCCCGTGTTTTTATCCAGCCCGACCAACGGTATTACTATGGATGCCTACGGTCAGCCCGGTGGGACGCCGTTGACATTGGGCGTTTCTAACAGCCTCGACAGTTACAGCACCGACCTGTCGGAATTTCCGTTCGAGTCGCAACAGCAAAATTATACCGCGCAAACCTTAGGGTTATTTGACTTGAAATCGACAGTGCTGCATGAGGTGGTGCTAGAATTAGGTTTGGCCAATCCGGAACGGTATGTGTGGACGCTGCATGATCGCGAGTTTACGCCTGGCCTTAAAAACCCAAAATGTCCCCAGGACGAGGAATATCTGGTCGTGCAACGGAATTTTGATGTTACCCAAAATTATCCCTACTCATCATACATCAACAACTCCCTCTACACATTTTACATTGCTGAGAACTGTGGCAACGGCGGTGTGCCTTATAGTGCCATAACCCGCCCCGTGCCGGCCGACCCATTTAATCAAAATTTAGCCGTGGCCAGTGGCGGCCTACTGTCAGGCAACTTCGGTGGTTTTGGCGGTTTTTATACGGGTTTAACCCGGGATGACGTGATGGGTTTGAGATATTTATTGAGTTCCAACAACGTCAACTGGGAGGCAACAGCGCCCAGTGGCTCATTGCTTTTAGTCACCAACCTTCAGGCGCAGCAAACTTTAAGCACGCTGCCCATCAGCCTGTTGTTTAATCAGGCAACCACCAATGACCCTGGCACGTTGCTTGCCAGTTATCCCGGAATTACTTTCTTGTCTGTCACTACCAACATCGTGACCCAGATTGCTCCTACGACGTCCGCTTACTTTACCAATCTTCCGCCGCCCTACACGAACACCGTGCCACTGTCCAATGGCGTCTCAATTTATTCAGTAGGTGGAACAGTTCCTTTTCCTTGGTCGCCAATTCAATATGGCACTTATCCTGACTATCCAATCTTGTTGACCACGCTGCCATTGCGTCCGCTGTTGTTATCCGCGCCATTTTTAGATCCAGCGACCCTTCAGTCGTTGTATCCTGGCTTGCTAGTGGGGTCGGTCAAAACAAATTTTTTCACAGTGTTGATTACCACCAACGCGGCTCCTTTTTTTACGAACCAATCGGTGTTGCCGATTTATACCAACTATGTCAAAGGCGGGTTGACCAATGGCTTGTATTTTACCAATCAGCCAGGGCCAACCACCATCAATTACGACATTACGCAGCCGTTCTCCGTTATTTCCACTTTGGATCTGGCTACCTTCTCGGACTTGTGCCGCACCAGTAATCCGGCGACCATGCAGGCTCTCTATCCCGGACTGCAGATCTTGCGGGCTACCACCTCGCCTGCGTTTGTGCCCGTTACCAACTATGTTAGCTATCTTACAAACAAGACTGGTGCGCCTTATCAAGGTGCGCCCATTGCGGTGACGAAGCCCATATCCTACAACTACGTCTGGATTACCAACTGGAACTATAGCTTCGGCAACGTCCTGACCAACCATTACTATACCAACCGTTATGTCACGGTTCAATCAGTCTGGGTAAAGAGCCCAGTGGGTGCGCCTTATGGCACACTGGTTACGACAACCAACAATGTAACTTACAAGACTAATCTGGTTTCCGGCGATTTCTTTATCATCCCAACAAATTGGTGCGGATTTGAAGTGGCAGCCACACTGCCCCTTGGTAATCCACCGTATTCTTATGGTTTGACTAACGCAATTTTCTATAATGGCTACAACACTAATGGTGCTACCGGAACCAATGTGGTTGCTGGCGGTAATTCCTATGGCTTGGTTCAGTATGTTTACGATCTCTATACCAATCGTAATTATGGGGTCTATCCGGGCATTTGTGAGCCAGTGGTGCAATGGGGCACAAATTATACGACCAACATTGTTACCACGTATTCGTATGATTTTCTTAATGTAGTAACGAACCATTATTATACCAATTCCTTGGTGACTTTGTTCGTCACCAATGTCTTTGCAGTTCCCGGCGGTTCACCAGATTTACAGGCCACTAATATTATCACGACCAATTACTACGCCAATATTCCTGATGGAGATTTCTACCTTGTGCCTACCACCTGGTGTGGTTATCAGATAATTTCCCTACAAACCAATTTTGTTACACCGACCGTTCTGTTGACCAATACAGCCTCTGGCACATCTAATTTGCAATATACTTACGTAGCCTATTTATCGTATACCAACTACACCTATTCAATCCGTCCTGGATTCTGCGAACCTTATCTGGCGATAACCACCAACTTCAGCACCAACATCATTACCCAATACAGTTATTACTTTGGAAATATTATCACCAATAGTTACTACACCAATAGTCCGGTCACGGTGGTGACTACCAATTTGGCGATCTGGACCAACGGGCTGGTTGGAATGCTGACCAACATTGTTACTACCAATATTACCTACAACGGTATCTCCGGGGATTTCTATATTCCACCGGCGAACTGGTGTGATTATAGCATCGTGCGGACACAGTTGCAGTCAGCCGTGTTTTTTACCAATACACTGACCGCCACGAACCTGCCAGGTGTGCAAGATTTGGGGCAGGCCTACAACCAGAAAACCATTACGGTTTATACCAACACGGTTCTGACCGTGAAGCCATCAATCTGTTCCCAAGCAACGCCAGTGGCGAACTTGCGGCGCGGAATCGGCCGGGTGCAATTTATTCGTGCCAACTATGATTCATTGCTGGGTCAATTCTTCCAGCCTTTGACCAATACATACAGCATGACGGTAATTACCAACAGCCAGTCGGTGGTGGAATACTATCAACGCGTGGTAACGCAGCCGGATTTGTTATTTAAGGCGCAGGATTTGACCGTGCCCACAACGGCGCAACCTTACGGGGAGGATTTTACCATCACGTCGCCGAATTTTGATACCAGTGCTATCATAACCGGATTGGCGGGGCCGGGGACAATCACTCCAGGTGTTACCATGGTGTTTAATAAAAATGCCAATGACCTATATTTAAACGGCAGTCTGGCTCAATACAACTACTCCACCAATGCGTTTTTGAATCTGGACACGCAGACGTTTCTGGGAGCTTTCGGTTCATTTGACGGCTCGACTAATTATCCTGTCATCTATCCAACGGGTGAAAACATTGCCAGCCTGATGAATCAGATGATTATTCAAGTCACTCCGTCCGCCGCGCCGGACGCTACGAACGGCACACCTTACAGCGTCACCTTCTCCGCGACTGGCGGCCAACCACCCTATGTCTGGACAGCGGCGAACATTTCCACATTGGTGCCGGGATTATCATTCAATGCCGCTACGGCAACTGTATCCGGCACGCCTGCCGCGCCGGGTATGTTTACTTTCACCTTGCAGTTGACGGACTCGGCCAACCGGGTAGTCAATTTGAGTTACCCGATCACGATTCACTAAGTTAAGAGTTATGGAATTATTTTTCTGCCCAAGTAAAGTCCGGAGCCAGTGGCTTAAAATCCTGCTGCTCGGATTATCGCTGTCGTTGCTGGGGCACAGCGCCGTGGCACAGACGCCCGGCACATTTCTGGTGGGGAGCGGTTATAACGGGAGCGGGGTGGCTGATGCTAACAATGTTGGCTCATGTATAAATTACACCACGCCCATTATAGCCACTAACTTTGTCAATGCTGATTCAACCTTTAGTTACAGTCTTACTCCTACTTTAACCACATGGTTGGATTCCCTATACCAAGGTTGGCGCTACACGCTTAACTTTACCAATCAGGGCGAGATGGATTGCACCACGGGATTTTGGTTTGATCAACAAATTGGTAGCCATACGGAGGCGGCCAATTTTTATAACAGCGGCGGTAGCATCCAGTGTGGCACATCTACTGGCGCAATTCTTCTCAATCAATTTTTTAATACAGCCAGCGGTGTTTATGGTGGCCTCTATGTATGGGCCACGAATATCGTTGTCAATAATAGTGGTGTCATGGCCGTCGGTGTAAATGGTCTGGCTAAATTTACCGGGAGTATTATTAATTTTGATACAGCTGAATTATCCATCGCCAGCCAGTCGGGATTAGTTTCCGGATCTTCCTCCGTAAATATTTCAGCCACCGGTCAAACCGACTTCAACACTAACAATTGGTCACCCTCGGCGACGCTGGGACAATTTTCGGCGTCTGCTCCGCTGAATACACTGCCATACCAAATTTATCTTTTCAATTCCGTGCCGTATTATAAATCGAACCCCGACAGCACTGGCACCAATGTCATTGTGCGAATGATTTTTCTTCAGGACAACAGCGTTAATGTAACGACTAATATTTACATTGGTGGTGCCAGTGATGCGTTGGGCGGTCATGGCACGGTGGAATGGGTGGGGACTTACACCGATCCTGCCACGGGTCAGGCGGCTACAAATTATCTATATTTAAGCGACGATTATATTCAGGGTTCTGCAACTAATAATTTGAGTTACGGCGACCCTGGAACTGGTTTGCCGAATAACTTTACTTTTGTTGCTACAACTGCGCCGCTCTTTTCGCAAGTGCCGATAACCGCTGGTTATCCAACTGGCATCCTTAACTCTGATAATACGACTAACAACATTTACTCTTACGTAAATGCAAATTTGATTGCCACCTCAATATCCACCAACAACGGCACCACCGGTTCCATTAACCTGACCAATTTGCCGGGTCGCGTGGAAATCACCGCTGCCAAGTCCATGAACTTCTCGCAGTCGAGTATTTCCGGCATGAACTACCTGCTGCTGCGGAGCACGAATCAGTTTGACTACAGCCAATCTTCCATTGCCTCGCCTTATTCAGACATATACATCGGCAATACTAACAACAGCATGGCGGTTACTAACTTGATTAACTCCAGTCTGCCGAAATGGAGTGGAACCGTGCAGGCATATAGCACTCGTTGGACTAACACCGTGGGAGGTATCAATTATGACTACCGAGTGATGCTTGTCTCCAGTCAATTGACGCCCACCAGCCCGTCCCAAGTGGCGAACCTAGCGGTCTATTCTTCGAACAATGTGGTCATTAGTGACGTGCTCAACGTTTTTGGTTCCCTTTACTTGAACTGCACCAACTTATTGCTGACAGCAAATGGTGTTGGCAACGGTGCGGCTTCGCTCGACGGCGAGTTGAATCTTAACTCCACGACTATGACTTGGGCTGGCTCCGTGCCGCGCTTGCGCTGTCTGACCAACAATGGTGTCATTCAGACGCTGAATGACACCGCGTTCGGTAGTGCAGCCTTGCCTTATTTGGACTTGGTGAACTCCGGATTTATTTCCAATTTTGGTAAAACGGTTATCAACGCCAACGAATTTGAAAATTATGGCAGCATCTCGGCGGCGTCGGGATCGTTCTCCGCCCAGTCAGTCAATACCATAATGACTAATGCTAGCGTGTTCGCGACCAGCGCGGTAGCTCTCACCAACAAGAATATGGTCATTAGCGGGACGATTATCCAATCAGGCAGTTCTCTAACGCTGACGACCACCAATCAATTGACGGACAATGGTGTTGCCAGCGGCAATATTTGGATAGTGGGCAATAATTATGCTGGCTTTGGCAATTCAATTGGATTGGTGTTGCCTATCAAGCCTATGGCTGGTGATTTGTTGGGGACTACCATTGAAGACTTAGCTGTGATTGGAACCAAGACTATTAACAATACTTGGGCCGCAACCGACTATGGCGCGGTAAACAACGGCTTTGTCAACAATGCTGCCGTCGGCCAGTTGGTGCTGGACTCGCTAACCAACAGCGCAAAGTTTTACTTCGCCGGCACCGCCGGCGCCGGCATCACCAATGCGATTTATGTGGACTGTTTGCAGTTGACCGACTACTCAACCAACATTGTTGACAGCGGCAACAACGATGGCTTCAAAAAAGTGTCAAACCTGTCCTTTAGTAATAACTTGGTGATTTACTACGCGCAAGCACTGGCGAATGGCATCTCGGTTGCAAATAAATTGAACCATGGAAATAGCGACCATCTGCGCTGGGTTCCAAGTTATGCAGGCTACTTCAGTTCCACCAACATGGTTTATCCGGCAGGTGTGACTAATAGTGTCAACGCCGCTCTGGCGCAGGATACGACGATTGATTCTGATAGTGACGGTATTAAAAATTATCTGGATCCCTCGCCAATTTTTGGATCGCAGCAAGTAGGTTTCACGATTACTTTAACCAACCTGCCGCCGAATTCAGCGCGCGTCCAGTGGGCGACCATTCCGAATGGAACTAACTACATATACTATCGGACTAACTTGCTGACTGGCACTTGGCTGCCCTTCACTAACTTCAATAATTATTACTATGGCCCGAACCTAGCCAAGCCGAACCCGACGCACGTGAATTGGTTCCCCTCGCCACAGACAGTTACGGGGCCGGCGACAAATGTTTGGATTTTTGATCCGTTGACAAACACGCCGCACTTTTATCAGGTGATCGTGCAAACGTGGTTGACGTATCCGTATTAATAAACCGATAAAATATTTTGAACTAGAAACCCATCTGGCTACGGCTGGCGGGAACTATGAAAATTAAAGTTGTGAAAACGATTCAAGAAAAAATTACGGGTCTGATGATGGTAGGCTGTGCGCCTGCTGTCAGCCGTTTCACCCCGTGGCTGATTTTGGTATTGGGACTGGCGGCCATGCCGGCATTTGCCCAAGCCAACGATAACTTCGCCAGCGCGGTTACCATTACTGGGGCGACCGGCACAACCAATGGCAGTAACATCAATGCAACGCTCGAGATTCCTTGTGAAACCAACATGGTTTACGTTAATGACTATGCACAATATGAGCAGGTGGGAGCTTCCGTCTGGTATGCGTGGACAGCGCCCGCCACCGGCACGGCAGAATTTGATACGACCAACAGTGATTTTGACACAATTCTTTCAGTTTGGACTACGACCAATGCGGTTAACGGCTTGTGCGATCCCAGCGTGACCAACATTATCGCCAATGATGACAGTTTCAATTTGGGAGCATCCAGTGTAAGCATGGTAACATTCCCAGTGGTCGCGGGAACAACCTACTATATTGCGGTCGAAGGTTTTGATGCCGGCGATGGCCCTGACACTGGCAATGTCGTGTTGAACTGGAGCGAAGCCGTGCCGGCGCCGCCAACAATTTCAGCAGGTAATTTTCAATTCACTTTAAGTCAATATACCGTAAGTGACACGGATTCCGCCTCTCCGGACGTCGGCGATGTCCCCACAGTTTCGACGTGGGGGGCAGGTGCGCGCCTTACAGTCACGCGCACGGGCGGCTCTAGTGGACGGGCGTTTGTGGATTACCAGACGACGGTGAACCTGACTTATACCAACTCTTTTATAACCAACTATTTTGGGACCAACTACATTACGACTTTGATTGACAGTAATGGAATCGGGTTCACGACCAACATACTTTTGGCGACCACAATTTACACCAATCTTTTTGGTTACTACAATGCCGGCTACCAGCAATACGCTGTCGTTGGGGCATACACCAATATCAGCACGCTGATTTACAGCGGTATCACCAATGGTTTTACCGTCACCAATTATCCGATTGTCCGCACGACTATCGTTCTGACTCCGACCAATTTCCCAGCCATCACTAATTACGTTACCACCGACGTGGTGTCGGCGGCGGGCAGCACTAACATAGCATTCACCAATTTTTTTAGTCTCCAGGCTTCTAATCTCGTCGCCGGTTCTACCTTGAAAAATGGTCAAACGGTTACGGACGGTTTGGGCACGATTTACACCAACTTCGTCAACTTTTACACGAACACATTGGTGACGAACTATTACGGGACAAATGTTACATTGGCATACTATGCCATCGGAGGCGCCAAGTTCTTTACGAACTACTATTATACTAACATTGTTTTCGCTAATTCCTTTTACACCAATTCGGTTTATACCAATGGACTGCTGGTTACCAACCTAGTCTTTAACAGACAATCATCCGGTGGGACGAATTATTTTGCGCAGTCGCTAAGCAATAACGTGACGCAGGTTATCCGTTCAGCTAGTGGCAACGGAGATCTGACACCGATTCCCACGGGTATGCCGGCACTGGGCACAGTAAACATCGGAATCGCTACCAACTTTGATTCCAGCAGCAACATGGTTATTACGGTTACCAATGTTTTTAGAAATCCCACGGTTACTGTCACTCAGCTGGTGCCGGCGTCAGGGGGCATTTCCGCCGCTTCGGGAACGTTGACATTCAATGACTATCAGATGAGTCAGGACATTATTATACCCGTGTCACCGGCAATCGGAGCCAATGGTTTTTCGATTGATACGATTGCGACGGTAACCTTGTTGAACCCACGGTTGGATCCATTGGAGTCATCCGACTTGATTCCGCCAACTGTAGGGCCGCCGACATTAGTGAATGCATTAAGCTCCAGCTTTCCGCCGCTGCCGACCGTTTTCAACATTGAGCGCTCCTCTTTCCGCGTGGACAAGGATGTGGCGGGAGGCGTGGCGACAGTCAGCGTCAATCGCACCAACGGCCTTGGTTGTGATTCTGTGTCGGTGAATTACACCATTGATCCGACACCTGCGCCCAACACCTTCCAACTTCAGGCTGGCTCGGATTACGCCACGCCGGACAGTGATTTCACACGGGTAAGCGGCACGCTGACTTGGGCTGGGAATGATTTCAAACCTAAAACCATCAGCATTCCTATTCTCAACAATGGCTTGGTGGAAAATAACGAAGACTTTTTAGTTTCGTTGAGCCATCCGTCCGTCAATTCAACTTGCGCCAACCCTGCCTCCTCGGATCCGGGTGCTACCGTGGGTGAAGTAGGCACCGCTACCGTAACAATTCTTTTTGACACGCTTGATTGCGGCCAGCAACCGGCCGGTGCTGTTGACCGTTGTTGGAACGCCGAAAATTCATCCGCATCCAATCCGCAGTTCCTAACTTACCCTGGCACACAGGGTGGATCGAGTGGTGGTGGCGGCAATGCTGGCACGGTCTACGCCGTGGCGGAACAGCCCGACGGCAATGCCCTCGTCGCCGGCGCCTTCACAAGCTTTGACTCCAAACCTTACCATCGCTTGGTGCGCTTGTTGAGCAGCGGTTATCAGGATCCGACTTTCCAAGGATATTTATCACCGTGGTTTAACAATGGTGCGAATGATGTGATTACCTGCGTCGCCTTACAGTCCGATGGCAAGATCCTCGTCGGCGGAAAATTCACCGCCTATAATGGCTATCCACGCAATCACGTCGCGCGTCTGAATAGCAATGGCTCGGTGGATACTACTTTTAATCCCAATTCGGGCGCGGATGGCACGGTCTGGTCCGTGTTGCCTCGGTCGGACGGCAAGATTGTTATCGGCGGTGACTTTAAGCACTACACCGGAACTAATGCTTGTCACCTTGCTCGTTTGAACGCGGACGGCACGCTGGACTCATTCTTCAATCCTGGAACCAACGTCAATGGCTCGGTGTATGCGCTTGCAACTTCCGGAGCAAGCTCGATTCAAATTAACGGCACGGCCAATGGTGCGGAGGCGGAAGATGACCGTTATGTTGATTTGGGCAGTGCCACCGCCGGCACTTTAACCGTTACTTACGACATGGCTGCCGTGCCTGATGATATGCGGATTTATTACGGCGGCACCAATGGAATTTTGCTTTATGACACGGGCTATGTAAGCAGCACCAATGGACCGACGACCTTTGTCTTGCCATTTGGGCCGACGAATGGGGTGCAGACCAATCTCATTACCATTGTTATGAATCAAGGCGGTGGTCAGCTGGGCACAGTTTGGCAATACGATGCCACGCTCACCACATTTGGTATCAATGGCAAACTTTATATTGGCGGTGCTTTTGACAGCATTGGCGGAGCGGCCGCTGGTGGTGTGGCGCGCATGAATGACGACGGTTCACTGGATACTACCTTCGCGCCCGGTATTGGCACTTATAATCCTGACATTGGCACGAACGAACCGGTGCGCACGCTGGCATTGCAGCCCGATGGTAAATTGCTCATTGGTGGCTCCTTTGCCTATTTTGATCTGAACAATTACAATGGCATCTTGCGATTGCAAACTGATGGCACGGTGGACACCTCCTTCAATTCGGGCACCGGCACTTACAATTTTGTCACCGGCGATTACGACAACATTTATTCCCTCGTGCTTCAGTCGGATGGGAAAATTATGATTGGTGGCGATTTCACCACTTACAATCAGACGCGCCGTTGGGGCGTCGCCCGCTTGTTTCCGGATGGTAGTTTGGACACGAGCTTCATGGACACGGCCTATAACCAATATGCCGGTTTGATTAATTATTATCACAATAATTTAGCGGTTAATACCAACCTCTATCCAGCGGTCAACACGCGTAACTTTGTTTATTCATTGGCGATTGAGCCGAGCACGACCAATGTAATTATTGGCGGCGGATTTTTGCGAGTGGGTGGCGGCTATACCCGTGAGGATTCTCACCCCCGCAGCAATGTTGCCCGCTTGATTGGCGGTGGCACACCTGGACCTGGTAATATTCAATTTTGGGCTAACAACTATTCAGTGGACAAGAGCGGTGTAAGTCTGTTTGTCGCGCTAGTTCGCACCAATGGCAGCTTGGGGCCGATTTCTGCGACTTTCTCCACCAACATGGCGGCGCCGGGACCAGGGATTGCGAATGTAAGTGATTTCTCCATCCTCCAAGGTAATAATCCACTCTGGCCGACCATATACAGCACCTATGGCTACAATGATTCTTGGATGACCAGCCCGGCGTTCTACGGTCCTAACTATGCGACTTTGCCCCAAAACTTGGCGCCACTCGTTGTTCCCGTTTGGCTGCAAATTAATAACAACCAGAAGATCACTGGTAACTTGAATGCCAACTTGGCTTTATCCAGTCCCGATGGCAGCACCTTCACCTTGGGCGGCGAATACATCGGCTTGAACCCAGCGCTCGGCACACAGACGGCAGCCACACTGACCATCCTAGATGATAATTTTGATCCGGGTGTTGTAGGTTTCAGTTCGCCTGAATACACGGTTATAGAAAATAAGGGATTCGCCACCGTCACTGTTACGCGCACTAATGGCAATACGGGTGTGGTGCAAATCAATTATGCTACCAGTGCTGGCACAGCGGTTAATGGCACAGATTACACAAATGTCAGCGGGACATTGACGTTTAACGATGGCGTAGCCAGCCAAAGTTTTAATATTCCAATTCGCAATGGTTCAACGGTTCAGCCGGACAAGACGGTGAATTTGAGTTTGTATAATGTCACCGGTGGCGCGGCTTTGGGTTTGACCAGTGCGGTGTTGACCATCATCAATGACAATTTCACACCGGGACACATCAGTTTCACGACCACGAATTTTAGCACTAACGAAACCAGTGGCACAGCCTACGTCACCGTTAATCGGTTAGGGGGTCAGATTGGTGTTATCAGGGTAGTAATGCTGACCTCGGATGGATCAGCTGTGAGTGGCACGGATTATACTACAACTAGCAATTTGTTGACTTGGAATAGCAAGGTTTCCACACCCATTACCGTGGCCATACCCATTTTCCACAATGCCTTGGTTACCTCCAACCGGACGGTGAACCTTACGTTGACCAATCTGACGCTCGGTGGGGTTCCAACCAATACTTGCTGGGGACTCAACACCAATGCCGTGCTAACCATCAACAATGTGGACTTCGCTGGCAACGTGCAATTTGGTTCGCCCATCTACTCGGTTAAAAAATATGGCGGGTTCGCGCAGGTTCCCGTAGTGCGCACGGGCGGGACAGCGCAAAGCATCACGGTTGACTATATGACGGTGGACGGAACGGCTCATGCCGGAGTGGACTACTCGGCCACCAATAACACCTTGACCTTCCTCGACGGCCAGACGATTCAATACATCACTGTGCCGATTCTCAATACGAATCTGAACACAGGATTGATCGCCTTCAGTCTGGCCTTGAGCAATGCCAATCCGTCGTTTGCCTTGGGCGTGAATAGCAACGCTACCATCAACATCATTGACACCACCAGTAGCGATGTTGGTAGCGTCAATGAAACGCCTGGTTCGCCCGACGTGACTTATAGTCCGTTTGCCGGCTTCAATGGCGCTGTCTTTGCACTCGCGTTGCAATCGAATAATCAATTGATTGCTGGTGGCAGTTTTACGCAGGCCGATGGCGTGCCGCGCCAACACATCGCCCGCCTCAATGCGGATGGTTCACTGGATGCAACCTTCTCTTTTCCCTCGTCGTCCATGGGCGCGAGTGACACGGTGCGCGCGCTGGCCGTTCAGACCGACGGACGCATTGTGGTTGGCGGTTACTTCACCAACTTCAATAGCGTGCAATATAATCGCATTGCCCGCTTGAATTTGGATGGTTCGCTCGACAGCTTGTTTAACCCTGGCTCTGGCGCGGACAATCAGGTGTATGCGTTGGGCGAAACATTTGTGAACGGTTTGCGGAAAATTCTGGTGGGCGGCGCGTTTGCAACGCTCAACGGAGTTAACTTCAATTACATTGGACAACTCAATGACGATGGCACTCCTGACACAACTTTCAATGTCGGTGGGTTGGGTGCGAACGGCACGGTCTATGCCCTCGCCGTGCAAGCTGACGGCAAGGTGGTTATCGGTGGTGATTTCATCGCCGTAAACAACACCGCCGTGAACCACATCGCCCGTCTGAATGCAGATGGCTCGTTGGACAACACGTTTACCAATGCGATTTCCAACGCGGCGGCGGGCGCCAATGATTCCGTTCGTGCCATCACGATTCAACCCGATGGGAAAATTTTGATCGGCGGTTTGTTCACCAGTGTCAACGGCGCCACCATGAATCATCTGGCGCGGCTGAATACGGATGGCTCGTTGGACAGTTCATTTACGGGCGGCGCGCTGGGTGCTAATGACACGGTGTTGAGTTTCGCGATACAGTCCGATGGCCGGATTGTAGTGGGCGGCCAGTTCAACGAATGCAACGGAGTCAGCCGCAGCCGGATTACGCGTTTGAATGCGGATGGCACGGTGGATCCGACCATCAACTTCGGCACGGGTGCGAATGATTTTGTCGCGGCGATTGTGATCCAACAGGACACCATTCTGGGCTACCCGACAAATGTGCCTGATGAGAAAATTATTATCGGCGGCGGCTTTACTCAATACTTTGGCCAGTCGTATGACTACATCGCTCGGATTTACGGTGGCTCCATTACTGGCGTCGGCGCATTTGAATTTTCTGCGGCCAATTATCAGGTGGACGAAAATGGTCTGAATGCCTTCATCACGGTCATCCGCACTGGTGGCACCAGCGGCACGAACGCAGATGGATCCGGCGACGTCTTTGTGCAATTTGCCACGAGCAATTACACGGCGATTGCCGGTATCAATTACAGCAACGTGGTGACAAATCTGGATTTCCCCGTAGGCGAAGTTATCCAGACAGTGTCGGTGCCGGTGATTGATGATCGCGTCATTACTCTGGATTTGACGAATGATTTATATCTCTTCCCCGTTGCGCCGGCGGCGCAAGGCAACCAGCCGACCGCGACGCTCACCATTTTCAATGACGATAGCGCAATCAGTTTTTCGTCCTCGAATTATCAGGTGGCCAAGAATGTGCCGGGCGGGGTGAAACAAGTTGATGTCATTCGTTCAGGCAGCACGCGTGGCACATCCACAGCGGTGTTCAACACCACCGCAAGTGGCACCGCTTTACCGGGCACGGATTATACGCCACTGGCGAATGTGCTGGTCACCTTCAATCCGGGTGTCAGCGATGTGTTGGTGCCGGTTTCGATTAATAACAACGGTCTGCCGGAAGGCAACCAGACCATCGGGATGCAGATCAGCAATCCGACTGGGTTAACGGTGCTGGCTAATCCGACGAACGCCACGCTGACGATTCTAGACAATGTGAATTTGCCTGGCGTCGTGTTTTTCTCCGCGACCAACTACAATGTTAATTCTTCCGACACGAACGCGTATGTGACGGTGTATCGCACCAACGGTTCGTCCGGCATCATCACCGTGAACTACTCCACCGTGGCGGGCACGGCCCAGCCGGTGGCGGATTATTACACGACCAACGGATTGCTTACCTTTGTTGACGGCGTCACGAATCAAACCATCGTAGTTCCAATCATCCCACAAACACAGGTGAAGACACCGGTAAGTTTGTCGGTGGTATTGTCGAATGCCGTGGGCGGTGCGACCATTGCCTCGCCGAGCAATACGACGGTGACCATTTCCAGTTCGCTGGCCGGTATCTCATTCGTTACCGCAACCAACACGTTGCCGGAAAACAGTGGCGTGGTTTCTCTCGCTGTCCAGCGGCTTTATAACACGAACAGCACCGTCACGGTGCAATACATAACGGTGAACGGCACGGCCCGAGCGTCCACAAACTACACCTACACCAGCGGCACGCTGACTTTCACCAATGGTGAAGTTTTGAAGTCTGTGAGCATTCCGCTTATCGACTACACAAACATTACGGGCAACCTTTATTTCAGTGTCAGCTTGACGAACCCAGTTGGGGCTCAATTGCTCTCGCCGAGTAATTCAGTCGTGGTGTTGCAGGATGCCGAGACGGGCTTAAGTTTCAGCACTAGCACGCAGCGCGTGTTGAAGAATGCTGGTTTCGCCACCGTTACGGTTACCTGTTCCAACCCGCGCGTCGAGCCGACGAATGGGGTTCCGCTACAAGTCAATTATACGACGACGAATGGGACGGCGTTGGCCGGTGTGGATTATCAGGCGGTCAGTGGCACTTTAGTTTTCACCAATGGCCTCGCGGTGAATACATTCACCGTGCCGATTTACAGCAACAATGTTATCACCGGCGACAAGGCGTTTTCCGTAGTCTTGTCGAATCCGACCGCGCCCGGCCAGATTACGCCGCGTGGCACGCAGGTTATTGTCATCGCCGAGAGCAATACTGGTCTTCGCTTTACGCAGACCAGCTATCAAGCATTTAAGAACGGTATTATCGCTACGATTGCCGTTTCGCGCACGGGCAATACCAATAACGTGGTATCAGTAGATTATCTGGCCACCAACGGCACGGCGATCAATGGCGTCAACTTTGCCGCCACCAATGGCACTTTGATTTTTCCGGATGGCGTGATGAATCAGACCTTCAACGTGCCGCTCATTGCCAACAGCCAAGTGCAGCCGAATCTCTCGGTGCTGCTGCAGTTGTCCAACCCGACGAACAGTCAGCTCGTGACGCCGAGTGCGGCGACGCTGATAATTCTCGAAAACGGCGGCAGCTACGTCGTTCCGGCAGGGGCGCAGATGGTAACCAATTACACCTCATTCTCCAATTACACCAATGGCATCATTGGTTCCAACGACACGGTGCAAATCCTCTTTGGTCTGCGTGTCAGTGCTGGGTTGAGCGCCACCAATCTGAATGCCATCTTGCTCGCCACCAACGGTGTGCTGGCACCGTCTGCTGTGCCTGCGTCTGCCACCAACTACGGCCCGCTCACGGTTTATGGGCACTCGGTTTCACGCCCGTTCAAGTTCACGGCCAACGGCACTAACTCGCTTACCATCTCGCCCACGTTTGCGTTGTATGACAACACCAAATATATCGGCACGGCGGTGTTCAATTTCAGCATTGGCACTTGGACTACGACCTTCTCAAATCGGTCCACGATTGTCATCAATGACCTTACTGCGGCTTCGCCATATCCCTCCAGTATCAATGTTAGCGGCGTAGGCGGCACACTTATCAAGGCTACGGTCACGTTCACTAACTTGAGCCATACCTATCCGGCGGATATTGATGCGCTGGTGTCCTCACCCGCTCAAAAGAATACGCTGTTGATGAGTCAGGAGGGCGGCGGAAACTCAGTGAGTCACATCACCATTACCTTTGATGACACAGCGACCAATGCCCTGCCGCGCACCACTGTGATTACCAATGGTGTCTATAAGCCAACTAGCTTTGGCACGCCGAATCCTTTTCCGTGATGCTGGAAGCCTGAATTAAACGAGAGACTATATGAGCAAGATTTTTTTAAAGATTAGCATCGGAATGCTGTTGGTCATCGGCATGTCGCTGACGGCGCAGACGAACGCGCCCACTACTTGGAGCACTAATCTTTCGGTGATGAACGGCAGCAATCCGAATGGCACTTGGCTTCTTTTTGTGAAGGACAATCAGCAGGTGAATACCGGCGGCATCACCAACGGCTGGTATGTCTCGCTCACCACCGCGAATCCCGTAGGCTATGCCGCTGACAATGCCATCTACGCCACGCCGACCAATCTGCCCATCGCCGTCGGCACGCATTGGAGTGTTGTTCTCACCATCACCAACTATGGCCCGTCCGTTTCCAGCAATACTTACGTCGCCGACACTTTTAGCATGCCGGGATTGACGCTCGTTTCCAACACCGCGTCGTCCGGACTCATCACCAACTCCAGTTCCAGTTTTACTTGGGCCTTGGGCAATTTGCCCGTCAACGCCGGTGCCTGCATCGCGCTAAATTTTCTTGCCACTTCCGTCGGCAACTATACCAACACGGCCACCGTGACCAGTGACACAACCGATCCTAACAGCGATGACAACGTGGCGGTTGCCAGCTTGACCGTGATTACACCCACTCCGCCCACATTGGTAACAACAATCCTGCCACAAGGTGGAGGTTTTCAATTATCTGTCGCCGGCAACAGTGGTTTGAACACCACTATTCAAGCCTCAACGAATTTGGTTAACCAAGCCTCAACGAACTGGGTGAATCTTTTCACCGGCGTTTCGCCATTTGTCTTCACCGACACCAGCGCCAGCAATTATCCCTCGCGCTTTTACCGCGCCATTGTTGGTCCTTAATGGCGTCATGAAACTTTGCGGCTTGACCGGCGGCGTGGGGATGGGCAAATCCACCGCCGCCGCTTTCTTTTCGCAACATGGCGCGCGCGTTGTGGACACCGATGAAATTGCGCGCTCGCTCGTCCAGCCTGGACAACCTGCGCTTGCGGAAATAAAAAAAGAGTTCGGCGACAAAATCATTTCATCCACCGGCGAATTAAAACGTAACGAACTCGCGCAAATTATTTTTGCCGACCACAGCGCGCGCAATAAACTCGAAGCAATTCTCCACCCACGCATTCGCGAACGCTGGCAGTCGCAAGTTGAAACTTGGCGCAAAGAAAATTGTCCGCTCGCCATGGTTGTCATTCCGCTTTTGTTCGAGACCGCTGCGGAAAGTCATTTCGAAAAAATCATCTGCGTCGCCAGTTCTGCCGCCGCCCAACGCGAACGTCTCGCGGCGCGCGGTTGGTCGCCAGAACAAATCCAACAGCGCATCGCGGCGCAACTTCCAATCGAACAAAAAATAGTGCGTTCCCATTTCGTTCTCTGGTCGGAAGGGAAATTAGCAGCCCATGCGCAGCAGGTCGCCTGCATTTTAGCTCGGATTTAGCAGGGTTTTATCGCTGGGGACAAAATTTATTCCGTGTCCCCAGAAATGGTGACGTGTCAGAATCCAGCCATCGGGTATGCTGATGACGTTGGAAGTAGTGACTCCAACGAAAAATTTAAGTGTGTTGTTTGTAAAGAGGCCGGAGTAGTGTCCGGCCTCTTTTCTTTTTCCCCATCAGCAAAAATCAGCGCCGGCGTAATTCTTTATCGTGCCTTGCGCAAAACCCTTTGCTAAAGTCAGCGCATGATTCTGACGCCCGAAGAACTTCGCAGTCTCGTGGAACTGAAACATCAATCGCCGCATACACTTCTCGGTATGCACCCGCTCGGCGACGGTTCAGGCGTGGTTGTTCGTGCATTTCTGCCTGATGCTAAAAAAGTTGAAATCGAGCCGGTGCACGAAAAGACCAAGCCCAAGTTTGAACTGAAGCGCATTCCCAACACGGACATTTTTGAAGGCGAAACCAAATTGGCAAATTCCGTTTACGCCTACGACCTCGTCATCACCAAGCACGATGGAAAAGCCCGTCGCACGCGCGATGCGTATTCGTTTTTGCCGACTTTGAGCGAAGCGGATTTATTTTTGTTCGGTAAAGGTGATGAGCGGAAAATTTACGACAAGCTGGGCGCGCAACTTCGCACGATTGATGGCGTTCACGGCACGAGCTTCGCGGTCTGGGCGCCGAACGCGCAGCGCATCAGCGTCGTTGGCGATTTCAATAATTGGGACGGGCGTTTTCACGCGATGCGTTTGCTGGGCGCATCGGGTGTATGGGGAATTTTTGTTCCCGGCGTGGGGCAGGGCGCGCATTACAAATTTGAGATCCGCGATGCCCACGGCAATGTGAAATTAAACACCGATCCATTCGGTTTCTTTTTTGAAGTCGCGCCCAAGCAGGCGGCGATTGTTTGGGATACCAAAAAATTCAAATGGTCGGACGATGCGTGGTTGAAGAAGCGTCGCGAACGAGACGCGCTCCGCTCGCCGATGAGCGTTTACGAAATGCATCTCGGTTCGTGGCAGAAAAAAAACGCGACCGAATCATGGAGCTACCGCGAACTCGCCACGCCGCTCGTTGGTTACATGAAACGTATGGGTTTCACGCACGTCGAATTCATGCCGCCGGCGGAACACGCGTTTTATCCGTCGTGGGGCTATCAGGTCACCGGTTTTTTTGCGCCGACCAGCCGCTTCGGCACGCCAGAAGATTTTCAATTCCTCGTCAACGCGTTGCACGAAGCCGGTATCGGCGTGATTGTGGATTGGGTGCCGGCGCATTTTCCGCGCGATGAATGGGCGCTCGCGAAGTTCGATGGCACGGCGCTGTTCGAACATGAAGATCCACGCAAAGGCGCACATCAAGATTGGGGAACATTAATTTTCAATTTTGGCCGCAACGAGGTTTCCAATTTTCTCGTCGCCAATGCATTGTTCTGGTGCGAACGTTTCCACATCGACGGCCTCCGTGTGGATGCCGTCGCCTCAATGCTTTACCTCGACTACTCGCGCAAAGCCGGCGAGTGGATTCCGAACGAACATGGCGGACGTGAAAATCTCGAAGCGATTGAGTTTCTGAAAAAATTCAATCACATCACGCACACGGAATTTCCCGGCGTGATGACCATTGCCGAAGAATCCACCGCGTGGCCGCAAGTCACGCGTCCGCCTTACATCGGTGGGCTTGGCTTTTCCTTCAAGTGGAACATGGGCTGGATGCACGACACGCTCGGCTATTTCAAACGCGAGCCGGTGCATCGCAAATATCATCAGAACGATCTCACGTTCGCGATGCTGTATCATCACAACGAAAATTTCGTGCTGCCGCTCTCGCATGATGAAGTCGTTCACGGCAAAGGCTCGCTCATCACGCGGATGCCCGGTGACGTCTGGCAGAAATTTGCGAATCTCCGTTGCCTGCTGGCGTATCAATGGCTGTTCCCCGGCAAAAAACTGTTGTTCATGGGCGGCGAATTTGGCCAGACGAAAGAATGGAATGAAAACGCGCAGCTCGATTGGTGGTTGCTCGATGCCGGGCCGTTCCATCGCGGTGCGCAAAAATTTGTCGAGGACTTGAACGCGCTTTACAAAAAATCTCCCGGACTTTGGCAGGGCGATTACGACCACGGCGGTTTTCAGTGGATTGATTGCAACGACCGCGAGAACAGTGTGCTCTCGTTCCTGCGCCAGACGGCGGATGGCAAGAATCACACCGTCGTCATTCTGAATCTTACGCCGGTGCCGCGCCCGAACTATCGCGTCGGTGTGCCGTTACCGGGCAAGTGGAAAGAAGTGTTGAACAGCGACGCAGCCATTTATGCCGGCAGTAATACTGGAAACTACGGCGGCGTCACCGCGCAGGCAATTCCCGCGCACGGTCAGCAATATTCGGCGGAATTTAACCTGCCACCGTTGAGCGTGTTAGTTTTTCAAGCGGAATGAAAATTATTTCCTGGAACGTCAACGGCCTGCGCGCCGTGCTGAAGAAAAACTTTCTGGAATTTCTCGATGCCGAGAAGCCGGATATCCTTTGTTTGCAGGAAACCAAATGCACGCCCGATCAAGTCGAGCAACTTTGGCCCGCGACTTACACGACGTTCTGGAACAGTGCGGAAAAGAAAGGTTACTCCGGCACGGCGATTTTTACGAAGGAACGGCCGCTCAAAGTCACGCCGCACATCGGCGTGGCGGAACACGACAAGGAAGGTCGTGTGCTCACCGCCGAATATAAAGATTTTTTTCTGGTGAACGTCTATGTGCCGAATTCCAAACGCGAGTTGGAGCGGCTGCCATATCGTCAGGTTTGGGACAAAGATTTTCTCGCCTACTTGAAAAAACTGGAAAAGAAAAAGCCTGTCATTTTTTGCGGCGACCTGAATGTGGCGCATACAGAAATTGATTTGGCGAATCCCAAGGCCAACGTCCGCAATCACGGATTCACCATTGAGGAACGAACTGGTTTCACTAATTTCGTGAACGCCGGTTTCGTGGACACGTTCCGCGAATTTGAAAAGGGCGGGGGACATTACACTTGGTGGAGTCCGATGAGCGGCGCACGTTCCCGCAATGTCGGTTGGCGCATTGATTATTTTCTCATCTCGCCATCGCTGCGCCCGCGTCTGAAGCAGGCCTACATCCAGCCGCAAATCCTGGGCAGCGATCATTGCCCGGTCGGCATTGAGTTGACCTGATTATTTTGCCACCTGCCGGCGACGGAGCCATTCTTCGCCGAGTTCATTCAGCGTCTTCGCTTTGAGGATGCGTTCGGCCAGCGGAAACACGATGCGTTCTTCCTTGTCGAAGTGCTTGCGCGAAGCGGCGATGGCGTTCAGCAAAATCTTTTTCGCGTCCTTGAGCGTGCGCGCTTTTTGCACTGAATCCAAAGCGCCTTCGATATGTTCGTGCTCGGCGTGGAAAGTTTCCTTCTGGCCCATCTGATCGAAGTAAGGTTCGAGCGGTTCGATGAAGAGATCATCCTCGGTCTTGGAATGCGGTCCGTGCAATTTTTCCACCAGCGTGGCGAGACCTTTGATTTCGGCCAAAGTTTTAACGCGCGGGGCAGCGACTTCGATGTGGTCGAACAAATTATGGAACACTGCGTGTTCCGCGCGCAGGACGTCAGTAATTTTCATGATGTGAGTCTGTTGTTATTTGCTAATAACATTCATCAGATGACGTTTCATGACTAACCATTTTTTGCTAATCGCTTGCCTTAAGCTGTGTAATTCTCCATCCCCACGCACGAGCAGACCGGGTTGCGGTCGCCGAAGACGTTGTCCACGCGGCTGACGTGCGGCCAGAATTTGTAGTCGTGCAAATCCTTCGCCGGAAACGCAGCCTGCTCGCGCGAATAGGGACGATTCCAATTGTCGCTGGCGATCTGGTCGGCGGTGTGCGGCGCGTTCTTGAGCAGATTATTTTTCGCGTCGGCGGTGCCGTTTTCAATCGCGGTCATTTCGGCGTGGATGGAAATCATCGCGTCGCAGAAACGGTCGAGTTCGTATTTGGATTCGCTTTCGGTCGGCTCGACCATGAGCGTTCCGGCGACGGGCCACGAAAGCGTGGGCGCGTGGAAGCCATAATCCATGAGGCGTTTCGCCACGTCCTCGGCGGTGGTCTTGTGGAACGCGCGCAGATCCAAAATACATTCGTGCGCCACAAGGCCGTTGCTGCGGTAGAGCGTCGGAAAATATTTTTCCAAACGCGCGGCGATATAATTCGCGTTGAGAATGGCGAACTTCGTCGCATCGGTGAGTCCGTCCGCGCCCATCATGGCGATATACATCCACGAGATCGTGCAGATACTGGCGCTGCCCCACGGCGCGGCGCTGACGGGGCCGATGTGTTGTTTGGAATGATCCACGTCTTCGAGCCGCGAGGTGAACACGGGATGGCTCGGCAAAAATGGAACAAGATGTTTCGCCACGCCGATCGGCCCGACGCCGGGGCCGCCGCCGCCGTGCGGAATGCAAAACGTTTTGTGCAGATTCAGATGGCAGACGTCCGCGCCGATAAAACCGGGCGAAGTGAGGCCGACTTGCGCATTCATGTTCGCGCCGTCCATGTAAACCTGGCCGCCGTTCGCGTGAATGATGTCGCAGATGTCGCGGATGGTTTCCTCGAACACGCCGTGCGTGGACGGATACGTGATCATGAGGCAAGAGAGTTCGGCTTTGTTCGCCTCGGCTTTGGATTTGAGGTCGGCCACGTCGATGTTGCCATTCGTGTCGCACGCGACGGCGACGACTTTCATGCCGGCCATCACGGCGCTCGCGGGATTCGTGCCGTGTGCAGAAGTCGGGATGAGGCAGACGTTGCGATGTTTGTCGCCGCGAGATTGATGATACGCGCGGATGACAAGCAACCCGGCGTATTCGCCCTGCGAACCGGCGTTCGGCTGCAACGACATGCCCGCAAAACCGGTGCATTCTTCCAACCAGTCTTCGAGATTTTGGAAAAGAATCTGGTAGCCGCGCGCCTGTCCGATGGGCGCGAACGGATGGATCTTCGCGAATTCCGGCCACGAGACGGGGAACATCTCGGCGGCGGCGTTGAGCTTCATCGTGCACGAGCCGAGCGGAATCATCGAAGCGGTGAGCGAAAGATCGCGCGATTCAAGGCGCTTGATGTAGCGCAGCATCTCGGTCTCGCTGTGGTAGCGATTGAAGACCGCGTGTTGGAGAAATGTGGATGCGCGATTGGTGACGGAAGACTTGGCCGCGAAATCGGCGACGGTGAAATTCACCAGCTTGCCGCCGTTGAAAATCTGCCAGATTTTGTTGATGCCGATCGGGCACGCGACTTCGTCGAGCGAAATTCCAATCTTGTTGTCGCTGATTTGACGGAAGTTGAACTGATACGTTTCCGCAATCTTCAAAATTTCGGCGGCGGATTTCACTTCAATGCAAACTGTGTCGAAGAAATTTTTTGCGACGACCTTGTGCCCGAGTTTTCCCAAACCGGCGGCAAGGATTTGTGCGAGCGCATGGACGCGCGCCGCAATTTTCTTCAAGCCTTCCGCGCCGTGATAGCACGCGTAAAGCGAAGCCATATTTGCGAGCAACGCCTGCGCGGTACAGATGTTGCTGGTGGCTTTCTCGCGGCGAATGTGTTGCTCGCGCGTGCCGAGTGCGAGGCGTAGCGCGGGTTTGCCGCGTGAATCTTTGGACACGCCGACGATGCGACCGGGCATCTGGCGTTTGAATTCATCGCGCGTAGCGAAGAAGGCGGCGTGCGGCCCACCGTAGCCAAGCGGCACGCCGAAGCGTTGCGCGCTGCCGACGGCGATGTCCGCGCCAAATTCTCCCGGCGGCTTGAGGAGCGTGAGCGCCAGCAAATCCGTGGCGACGGTGAGCATCGCGCCGGCGGCGTGGGCTTTTTCGGCAAAGCCGGAGAAATCGTGGATCGCGCCGAACGTGTCGGGATATTGGACCAGTGCGCCAAAAACTTTTTCGCTGAACGCGAACGTCTCGTGATTACCGATGACAACTTCGATGTTCAACGCTTCGGCGCGGGCACGCACGACTTCGATGGTCTGCGGATGGCACGCCTCCGAAACGAAGAACGTGTTGCGGCCATCGCGCAAGCGCAGCGACATGGTCATGGCTTCAGCAGCAGCGGTGGCTTCATCGAGCATTGAAGCATTCGCGATGTCGAGCGCTGTGAGATCGGTGACCATCGTCTGGAAATTCAACAACGCTTCGAGGCGGCCCTGCGAAATCTCGGCTTGATACGGCGTGTATTGCGTATACCAGCCGGGATTTTCCAGCACGCTGCGCTGGATCACTGGCGGCGTGATGGTGTCATAGTAACCCTGGCCGATGAACGAGCGAAAAACTTTGTTCTCGGATGCGATACGGCGGAGTTCGGCGAGCGCTTCGAATTCGCTGCGCGCAGCCGGTAGGTTCAACTTTTTCTGCGCGCGAATTTTTTTCGGAACGGCGGCATCAATCAATTCGTCCAAATTTTTGCGTCCGAGCAACGCGAGCATGGCGCTGGTTTCGGCGGCGTTGGGTCCGATGTGGCGGCGAATGAATTGGTCGGGATGCGCAAGCTGTTTTTCAGTCAAAGACATTCGTCGAAAATAAAGTTGGTTTTGGCAAAAAGCGAGTTGGATTTATTCACAGGACGGGAGTCTGGTTGATTTTTTGCAGACACAACAGGTTTGGTTGGCAAGTTAAAACCGCCACAACTAATGGTGTTTTTTGCCTAAAAAAACCGCAGTTTCGCATTGTGGAAATGAGCAGTTTTTCTTATCTTTTCAGCATTCGCAGCCGCAACAAATTTTAGCCGGAATTGCACCATAATTATGTCGAGTATTTCTGATTCGCCCGAAGAAAAAAACGAGTCGCCGGACAAGATTGCCGATGGCAATTACGACGCTTCAAAGCTGTCCTCGCTCAAAGGTCTCGAAGCCGTTCGCAAAAAACCCGGCATGTATATCGGCGGCACGGACGAACGCGCGCTGCATCATTGCGTGTCCGAAGTTTTGGATAACTCCGTGGACGAACATCTCGCCGGGCACTGCTCGCGCATCGAGGTGACGATTCATGTGGATGGTTCGATTTCCATCCGCGACGACGGGCGCGGCATTCCGGTGGACATCAACAAAGATTCCGGGCTGCCCGGTGTCGAGTTGGTGCTCACGACGCTGCACTCCGGTGGTAAATATGGCCAGGGCGGCTACAAGTTTTCCGGCGGCACTCACGGTGTCGGTGCGAAGTGCGTGAACGCGGTGAGCGAATGGTTCGAGGTGGAAGTCTCGCGCAACGAGCAGGTATATCACATGGAGTTCGAGCGCGGTAAGACGGTTAAAAAGCTCGAAGTCATCGGTAAATCAAAGAAGACTGGCACGCTCATCACGTTTTTGCCGGACAAGGAAATTTTTCGCGAGACGGTGGAGTTTAAGACGAACATCATCGCCCAGCGTCTGCGCGAACTGGCTTTTTTGAATTCAGGTTTGGAAATTGTTTTCGCCGACGAACGGCAGTCCTCAGCGGAGCCAGAAACATTTTACTACAAGAACGGGGTTGAGGAGTTCGTCAAACAACTCAACAAGAGCAAGGAACCGTTGCACCCAAAGCCGATTTCGTTCCGCAAGGAGACGAAAGAGAAATTGGATGACAAGGAAATCGAAGTCCACATCGAGGTCGTCCTGCAATACAACGACAGCTACAACGACCAGGTGCTGTGCTACACGAACACGATCCACAATCCCGATGGCGGCACGCATCTTTCTGGCTTTCGCAGCGCGGTCACTCGCGCGATCAATCAATACGCGAAGGCGAACGAACTCATCAAAGACAAAGATCCGCAGATCACCGGCGACGATGTTCGCGAAGGTTTGACGGCGGTGATTTCGGTGAAGCACAGCGATCCGAAATTTGAATCACAGACGAAGGTCAAATTGCTTTCGCCCGAGGTGGAGCGCATCACTGGCTCGGTGACTTACGAAGGTTTGATGGCGTATTTCGACGCGAATCCGCCGGTCGCCAAACGCATCGTGGACAAAGGTCTCACGGCCGCGCGCGCGCGCGAGGCCGCGCGCAAGGCTCGCGAAGCCGTCCGCAAATCGGCGCTGACTGGCGGCGGGTTGCCCGGTAAGTTGGCCGATTGTTCCGACCGCGATCCCGCGAATACAGAATTGTATATCGTCGAAGGGGACTCCGCCGGTGGCTCGGCCAAGCAGGGGCGCGACCGAAAATTTCAGGCGATTCTGCCGATCCGCGGCAAGTTGATCAACGTCGAGAAAGCGCGGCTCGACAAAGTTTTACAGAACACGGAAATCCGCACGATGATCACAGCTATCGGCACGGGCATCGGTGATGGCGAAGGCGAAGGCGCATTCAATCTGGAAAAATTGCGCTACCACAAAATCATCATCATGACGGACGCCGACGTGGATGGCTCGCATATCCGCACGTTGCTGCTCACGTTTTTCTACCGCCAGATGCCGCAACTCGTGAAGCAGGGCTTTGTTTATATCGCGCAGCCGCCGCTTTATTCCATCACGCGCAAGAAAAAGACCGATTACATTGACGACGATGTGCAGCTCAATCGTATTCTGTTGCAAAATGGCGTCGAGGAAGTGCGTTTGAAAAATCTCGCCGACGGAAAAGAATTTAATCCGAAGCAACTCGAAGAAATTTTGACTCTGCTCGAGTCGCTCGACAAGCACGCCACCCATATCAAGCGGCTCGGCGGTGACTTCGCGGATTACGTCGAGAAGCGCGCGAAGGACGGGACGTTGCCGCAGACGATGGTCAAGGTGCGTTCCGGTAACGACGAGAAGGTTCACTATTTCCTCACGGCGGAAGAAGTCGAAGAATTCAAGCTGGCGAACGCGGACATTTTTGGTTCGGACACCGAAACCGAGCGTCGCAAAGACAGTCCGACGCGTCGCGCTAAAGTTTCCAATCTGCATCTCGAAAGCAAGGCCATCACGGATTTGCTCGGCAAACTTTTGAAGAAAGGTTTGGCGGTGGATCACTACGCGGCGCAGGACAAGCCGCTCTTTGAATTGACCGAAGGTGAAGGCGAGCGCGCGAACGTCACGCCGCTGTTTTCGATCCAGGAAATTCTTGAGGGCGTTAAAAACGTCGGCAAGAAAGGCATACAGATGACGCGCTTCAAAGGTCTGGGTGAAATGGACGCCAAAGAGCTGTTCGAGACCACGATGAACCCGGTGAAGCGCAAGCTGCTCCGCATCGATCTTGCCGACGCCGTCGAAGCCGAAGAGATGTTTGTCACTTTGATGGGTGAAGAGGTCGAGCCGCGCCGCAATTTCATCGTGGATAACGCCCTGAACGTTCGGAACCTCGACGTTTAATCCGACCGAAACAATTTTTCCAGAATCCGTATCATGCCAGACGAAACTGAATCCACACCACCAGTCCCACCGCAGCCGCCGGAACAGCACGCCAGCGGCGGTGCTTACACGCAGGGCGAAAAGATTTCCAAGATCAACGTCGCCGACGAGATCAAGAATTCATTTCTCGACTACTCGATGTCCGTGATCATTTCGCGCGCGTTGCCCGACGTGCGCGACGGATTGAAGCCTTCGCAGAGACGTATCCTTTACGCGATGCACGAGCTGTCGTTGTTTCCGGGACGCAAGCCCTACAAGTGCGCGAAGATCTGCGGCGATACTTCCGGTAACTACCATCCGCACGGTGAAGCGGTGATCTATCCAACGCTCGTTCACATGGCGCAGCCGTGGGCGATGCGCGAGAAGCTCGTAGACGGAAAAGGTAACTTTGGTTCAGTAGAAAACGATCCCCCGGCGGCGATGCGTTATACGGAGGCGCGCTTGACGCACCTTGGCGCGGCGCTGATGCAGGACATGGACAAGGACACGGTGGATTTCGTCCCGAACTATGACGAGCGTCTCACCGAGCCGAAAGTTTTTCCCGCTGCATTTCCAAACTTACTCGTCAACGGCGGCACAGGTATCGCGGTCGGCATGGCGACGAACATGGCGCCGCACAATCTCGGCGAAGTCGTGGACGGCATCTGCGCGCAGATCGATAAGCCGGAGATCACGATTCCCGAATTGATGAAGTTCATCAAGGGCGCGGATTTTCCAACCGGCGGTTTTCTCTGCGGCATTGAGGGCATCAAAAATTATTTCACCACCGGTAAAGGCAGCCTCAAGCTGCGCGGCCGCATCGGCGTGGAGGAAATGAAGGGCAATCGCGAGCAGCTCGTCATCACGGAAATCCCTTACAACGTCAACCGCGCCGGACTGGAAGAGCAGATCGCGAACCTCGTAAATGAAAAGATCATCACGGAGATTTCCGCGATGCGTAACGAGTCAGATGAGAAGTGCCGCATAGTCATCGAACTCAAGCGTGATGCAAATCCGAAGGTGGTCATCGCCAAGCTGTTTCAGCACACGCAGCTCGAGGTTTCATTCAGTGTCAATTCGCTCGCGATTGATCATGGCCGGCCGAAGACGCTCAATCTCAAAGAAATCATTCAGTGCTACATCGAACATCGCCGTGAAGTGGTGTTGCGCCGCACGCGTTTTGAATTGCGCAAGGCCGAGGAGCGCGCGGAATTACTCGAAGGCTACATCATCGCGCTATCGAATCTCGATGAGTTCATTCACATCATCCGCTCCAGTAAAACCCGTGACGAAGCGCGCGTGAAACTGCTGGCATTCGAGTGGTCGCGCGAGCAGGTGGAAAAATGGGGCGTGCTTATCCGCAGCGAGGCGCGCTTGGACGCGGGTCGTTACGCGCTGACCGAACGCCAGGTGGACGCGATTCTGGAACTACGTTTGTATCAATTGACCGGTTTGGAAATCGACAAGATCGATAAGGAATACAAAGCCTTGGTCGAAGTCATCAAGGACTTGCTGGACATCCTCGCGAAGGAATCGCGCGTGATGGCAATCATCAAAGCCGAATTGCTGGCGATCAAAGAAAAATACGCGACGCCGCGCAAAACGGAAATCGTGCCGGACGAAGGCGAGATTGCCATCGAAGATTTGATTGCGAACGAAGGCGTCATCATTACGCTCACGCACAACGGTCTGCTTAAACGCACGAACGTCAGCCAATACCGCGCTCAGCGACGCGGCGGCAAAGGCGTCATCGGCATGACCACGCGCGAAGGCGAGACCGAGGCGGATAATGATTTCGTGGAGCATCTGTTCACCGCGAGCACGCATGACTACCTCATGTTCTTCACGAACACCGGTCGCGTTTATGTCGAGCGCGTGCATGAAATTCCCGACATGGGTCGCGCCGCGAAAGGTCGCAGCATCGCAAATTTGCTCGAACTGAAGGCTGACGAAAAAATTGCGGCACTCATCCGCATTTTGTCGAAGACCAATGAGAATCGCGAAGACGTGACGTGGTCGCAGCCGGGAGAACTTTTCTTTGCGACGAAGCAGGGCACCGTGAAGAAAACTTCGTTGAGTGATTTTGGAAATGTTCGCAAAGGCGGCATCATCGCCATTGGTATCGAGCCGGGTGACACATTGATTGATGTGAAACTCACGCGCGGCAGCACCGGTGAAGGCGACAACGGTGACGACGTTATTCTAATCACCAAAGAAGGCATGAGCATTCGTTTCCATGAAACCGACGTGCGCTCGATGGGCCGTTCAGCCGGCGGTGTGCGCGGTATCAGCTTGGAACCGACCGACGCGTTGGTGGCGGCGGCGATTGTTGTTCCTGATTCAGCGTTACTAGTTGCGGGCGAGAATGGCATTGGTAAGCGCACCGACTTTGACGAATACCGGATTCAATCGCGTGGCGGTAAAGGCATCATAACCATGAAGACCGGCGATAAAACTGGCGGCGTGGTCGGCGCGCTCACGGTGAAGGACACGGATGAAATCATGTTGATCACCGTCGGCGGTCAGATGGTGCGCATCGGCGTTGGCGGCATACGCGAAGCTGGTCGCAACACTCAGGGGGTGAAGCTCGTGAACCTCGATGCGAATGACAAACTTCAGGCGATTGCTCAGGTTATCGGCGAAGACAAAGAAGCGCCCGTGATCGAAAGCGAACCAACAAAATAACCATACAAACTTACTTGCTTTGGCCGCACAAATCGTGTTTTTTGTGCGGCCATTTTTTATTGTATGAAAAAACAAATCATAGTTCTGTTGGCCCCAGTTATCGCCATGTTGTCATGTGTAGTTTCAACCTCGGCGCAAACCAACATCGTGACCGTGACCAACGTGGTCAGTGTTTTGGTGACCAACGTTGTTACCGTGACCAATGTCGTCACTGCTGCGCCAGCGCCAGCCCCCGCGCCCGCTACTCCCGCCGCTGTGGAGATGGCTAAAAAATATCCGTGGGTCAGCTCGGTTTCCGCCGGCCTAACGATTACCCGCGGTAACAGCCACACATTGCTTTATTCCGCCGCACTCGCGACCGATAAAAAAACGCTGGATAACGAATATTCCCTCGGCGCTTCCGGCGCTTACGGCAGTCAAAACTCGATTCAAACCGTCAATAATTACGGCGGCTTTGCCCAATGGAACCATCTCTTCACGGAAAGGTTCTACGATTACGTGCGAGCCGATGCTAATCGCGATGTCATCGCTGATTTGGATTATCGCTTCAACCTCGGTCCTGGTGTCGGTTATTATTTGATCAAACAGACCAACACGACGCTCTCCGTGGAAGCAGGTGCCGGCTACCAATACGAACATCTTGGTGGCGAATATAACTCATTCGCCACCGCGCGTCTGGCCGAGAAATTCGAGCACAAATTCAGCGACCGCGCGCGTTTGTGGCAAAGTGCCGAATTCCTTCCCCAGGTTAATAAACTGCAAAACTACGCCATCAATTTTGAACTCGGCATGGAAGCCTCCATCACTAAAACATTTAGCCTTAAAACAACGCTGGTTGACACCTACCAAAGTGAGCCGGCCGCCGACCATTATCGGAACGACATCAAGCTCATCAGCGGCGTTTCGTATAAGTTCTAATCTGCAAAAGCAGAACGGCGGCGGGAAAATTATTCTCCGCCGCCGTTTTTTATTTCTGCAAATCAGGGTGACAAGCGTTCGATTTGCCATGAACCATCCGCCGTCCGCGCGTAATTGAAGCGATCATGCAACCGGCTTGGTCGGCCTTGCCAAAACTCAATCCGCTGCGGCTTGAGTATGAAGCCACCCCAATTCGGCGGCAGCGGTATTTCATTGGGAAACTTTGCTTCCAGTTCACGCCATTTTGCTTCGAGGGTCGCGCGGTCGGGAACGCTTTGGCTCTGGTTCGAAGCCCACGCCGCCAGTTGGCTGCCGCGCGGACGTGATTTAAAATACACCTCTGATTCTGCCGCCGGCAATTTCGTAACGTTGCCCGCGACACAAACTTGCCGCTCCAATTCCGACCAAAAAAACGTCAACGCGGCGTTCGGATTGTCAGACAATTCACGGCCTTTGCGACTATCGTAGTTCGTAAAAAAAATGAAGCCGCGTTCGTCCACCGATTTTAGCAGCACCGTGCGCGTCGAAGGTTTGCCATCTTTGTCCACTGTCGCCAGCGTCATCGCGTTGATGTCGGCTGGACGATGATTGCAGACGGCGCTCCAGAGTTTGTAAAGTGCGATGCCGATTTTACGCCAGCGACTTTGCGACCGTTCGCCCGTCGCCTCGCGGAACCACATTTCAAATTGTGAAAGTGGATTCGCGTTCAGCGCCGCGTGGTCGAGCGCGCCGCGCCGGTAATCTTCGCGGAAATCACCAAGGTTCATTTTACATTCCTCGGAAAACGGTCAAGCCGAGCACAATCAACAATATATCGAACGCCAGCCGCAGCGCACAGGTGACGCGCACGATTTTGTCGCTCGCGGTGAACCATTCCAACCAGTCGCGCAATCGCCACGGCGCAATGGTGATCCAGATGCCGCCGAGCACAAATGCGTAAGCGAGTGCCTGATTAATCAGCACGAATGGCGATTCGCCGAGATGCGGCCGCCCGGTGTCTACCATGAGTTTGGCGAGCAGCAAAAAAATTACCGCCAGCGCGCGTGCCGCCAAAAAGTCGCGCACAAAAATGCAGGACAAAATGCCGACCGCCGCGAAGCCGCCAAGCATCATCGGTTTGTAGGCGGAGAAATCCGCAATCGGCTCGTTGTTCACAATCCACAAGAACCATGCGGTCGCAAGCAGCATCAGCACGACGCCGATTGGATAGTTGCGCGGAAATTTTCGCACGTTGGCGGCGAAATCTTTTGGCCGCGCGAGGCCGTAGATTTGAGGCACGCTCAAACCTGCGCCGAGCAAAATGGACAGTAAGGACAGTTTCATTTTCAGAAATTAAACCACGAATTCACCTCAATAGACACGAAGAAAAGAAATCTGGTCAAAAAAATCCAACCATTATGGCCGCTTTAAGTCGGATTTTTCGGCAAGTAACTTCCACACGCGCAGCGCTTCCGTCACGCCCCATGCCTGCGCGTCGCAACCGCGTTGCGCGTGCGGTGCGTCGCCGTCGAGCAGTTCGGGAATCTGGCCGAGACAGCCTTCGTTCAGGATTTTTTCCGCGCTGCCGAGATAACTTTTTGCAGCCGCGACCGCTTCCGGCGAAAAATTCCACACGCGCGCGAGCGCCTCGCAAAAGGTCGGAAACGTCCACGTCCACGCCGTGCCGTTGTGATACGCCGGTTTGCGACGCGTGTCCTCGTCGCCTTCGTAACGCGGCCAATATGGTTCCGCCGGATTGTTTAACAGATTGCCATCACGCCAGATCGCGAGCGGCACCGAAACTGGCAGCGGCGCGAGCGAGCGCAACGCGCCCGGCACGACCAAATATTTCTGCGCGGCGGCGACGCAGCGTTGCGCGCGTTCGCCTGTCACAAGGCCAAGGCTTACGGCAAATAAACAATTATTCCGCAGCGCATCGCTCACCGTCGCGTCGCGGGCGATGACATTTGATTTGGCAATCAACACGTCAGCAAACCAGCCTTTGGCTTCGAGCCAGAACAGTTTTTCAAACGATGCGGTCGCGTGGTCGGCAAGCTCGCGCCATTTTTTTTGTTCGGCTTTCTCGGAAATATTTTCGAGCAGTCGCAGTAGGCGAATCCACAAAACCTGTATCTCTACGGGATAACCTTCGCGCGGCGTGCCGGCGGGATAATTCGTGTCCATCCAAGTGAAATGACTCGGGCTCCAGATGAGTGCGGAGTCCGCGTCCATACGGATTCCATTGGGTGTTCCGCGCGAATAATTTTCCGCGATACTTGTCAGCACCTCCCGAATCGTGCGGTTGCCATCCACGCGCACGTTAAAAAACTTTTTGTCCGCCAAATCCTCGCATACGACCGCGAACCATAGCGGCGCGTCGCTGGTGTCGCGGTTGGAAACGTCGTTCCCATGAATCGTGTTCGGCAATGTGCCGTCCCTTTCAAATTTAGCAAACGTGAGCAAAAGTTTTTTTACTTCCGCCGTCATGCCCGCCGCCAAAAGTCCGCGTGCACAGATCAGCGAGTCGCGCCCCCAATCCAAAAACCACGGATAACCGGCAATGACGGTCTTGCCTTCGTCACGACGCACGACGAATTGTTTCGCTGCGAATTCGAGTTGTGCAGTGAAATTATTTTCATTTATTTCCGCCGCCACTTTTTTCTTTCCGATTTTAATTTCTTCAAGCTCTGCTGTGAGCACGAGCGTTGTGTCTGCGCCCTTCGCCAACGGAATTTCAAACCAGCCTGGACTGTAGGCGTCACCACTGCCGGTTTGTCCGCGCGTTTGTTCGATGGGATGCGGAATGTTCTCGCACCATTCCGGCTGCGCGTGGTATTCGCCCGCATCGGTGAAGACGCGCAACTGACGGTCGGCGGCAGGCGTGAAGGCGAAGCCCGGTTTTTTCTCGAACAGATGAATGTTCGACGAGAAATAAAAATCCGCGCCGTCATTGCGTTTGGTCTCGCTGTGGAAATTTCGATCCTCGATGTCCACGCGCACCGTCAGGCGCACGTCAGCCTCGGCGGGCAATTGTTTTCCGCGTGCAAGTTTTGCCGTCGGCCGGCGGAAGTGAAACACGGTGGTGTTTTCGCCTGCGAGCATTTCTGCGCGCAATTCGATTTCCACCGTGCGGCCATCGCCGGCGTTGGCGATGAAATTCCAGATGGCAGGCGAACTGGCTTGAAACGATACGAGGCTTTTGAAATCCAGCGGTGAAAGAAAACCATCGGCGTTCACCCAGATGCGCAGGCGCTTCACAAAAACGTGGCGATCCACCGGCACGCTCGGATGCAGACTCGCGCCAAGCGCGCAATCGTATTTGGAATTCACGCGGCCGAAATCAACGCACAAGCGTGCCATGCCGCCGATGCCGTTGGTCAGCAAAACCAGATCAGTGGGAGAAGGAAGTTGGCCGCAGGCGGCTGGCAGATTTGGTTCGGGCGCGAGAAAATGAATTATCGCAGAAATCTTTTGCGAAGTTGCGGCGTAGCGTTCCAACACTAATTCAGATTGCGCCGCAGAATCGCGTGGCGCAAAACAGGTGATATGGCGATCGCCGACAGCGATAGATTGGACGTGCGTTGCTGATTCTGGATGCTTGGTTTTCAGTGTCGCGCGAAATTGCGCGGAATCTTCCACCAGCAGCCAGTGGCCGGGCGGCACGAGCGTCACGCGGCGGGCATCGAGCAATGTCCATTCAACGACGTGTGGAAAAAATTTTCCGGCTTCAACTTCGGCCAACAATTCTGCAAGCGGAGTTTTGGCCTCGCGCGCGGCAAATTCGCTGGCGGCGGCGAGAAAGTTTTTCGGCGACACGGCAATTTTTTCTGCGAGCCAGCGCCAGTCAAGGTTGTCTACGGTTTCGGCGGAGACGATTTTGCCCAATGATTGCAAGGCAAATGCCGCCTGCGCGCGGGCGCGACGATAATTTTCACCGCTCAAGCCCGTTGGTTTTATATCTGGCGCCAGACAAAAAACCGCGCCGGGCGGAAGAGTGACCGTGCTTCCAGCATTAGTCGGAGAAATTTTTGGCAACGGCTGGTCGAGCAGCTCAATTTGAAAACGCGAAAGTGGAATTTGCGGGTTGGAAAAAACAATGTCGTTTTCCTTTTCCATGTCGGTGTTCACTAAAATCAAAACCGTGTCTTTGCCTTCGGTAGATTCGCGGAGCAAAGCGTAAACGGGTGAATCGGGCGCGCTCAAACGCGTTAGTTTTGCGCCGTCAAAAAAGCACGGGTGGTTCGAGATGAGTTCGTTAAGCAGCGCAAGTTCGGAAACGATGTTTTCGGCGGCGTCCCAGTTCAATCCGGTGGTGCCGTGGACGCGGATTTTTTCAGCCGCAAGCCATTCCACGCCGCAGGTGAAACCAAAGCCGCCGCTCGGACTCGTGAGCGCGCACAGACGATTCCGCAACAATGACCAAGCACTCCCTTTTTCAGCGAGGCGGCTGTTATCGTGCGTTTCGGAATAATTGACGTAGCTGCCGATGCGCTCGTTCTGGCGGTTGGCGTAGTCGAGATACCACGCCACTTCGCGGCCAGAATAATTTTGGAATAGTTCGGAGTAGGCCCATTGCATGCCGCCTTCGGTGAGCAGACTTTCGGTGGCATCCCACGAACCGCCGAGACCTTCGAGGAGAAAAATCGCTTCCGGAAATTCCTCCTGCACGCGGGCGATGATGTATTGCCAAGCGGCGGTGGGAACTTTGTAACCGGCGTCGCACCGAAAACCATCCACGCCGCGCCGACACCAGACGAGTAGCGAATCCGCAATCAAATCCCACAGCTTCACGTCGTGCTGTTCGAGTTCGACCAGATCTTCCCAAACCGTTCCCCACGCGCCGGGGCTGGCGAATTCGCCGTCGGGCTTTTTTAGAAAAAATTGCGGATGATTCTCCTGCAACGTGGAACCCCAGCCGGTGTGGTTGATGACGATGTCAATGAAGACGCGGGCATTCAACGCATGAGCGGTTTGGGCGAGTTCGCAAAATTGGTCAATGCCGGTGGTGCGTTTGTCAAACTCGACGAGCGCAGGATCCACGGCGGTCAAATCCAGCGCGGCATACGGACTGCCGGTGCGACCGAAGCGCGCGTAAGTCGTGGGCGTCGGGTGCACGGGCAGCAGATGAATAATTTTGCAACCGAGTTTGTTGACGATGAAGGGAAGTTGCTGCGTGAGGTCGCGAAATTTTCCGGACGGCGGCAACGTGGCGTAGCCTTGCGCTTCGAGCGTTTTAAGTTGCGCGTCCAATTTCTCGTCGGCGGTGGAAGCGAGATTTTTGGTCGCCCCAAAAAGTCGGGTGAAAGCGCAATAGATGGTGTTGGCCGTGCGCGTGAAATTGGGATGCACGGAAATGCCGATGTCCGAACCGTCCGGCCAGTGTTGCCAATTTTTCTCGTCGAGCAAATAAGCTTTGGCCTTAAAGTAGCCGACTTCAGTGAGCGGCAGTTCGATCTGCCAACCGTCGGTCGTTTTTTGCATCGGCAAATCGCGCCACGAGGAATTGGCGACGACAGCTTGGCCGGCGTGAGCGGAAAGAATTTCCTGACGGTGGGC
>Ga0214164_1000208_pt1 | contig 40603 bp, 55 predicted proteins | sample TroBogepilimnion_13_FD_153003 | JGI IMG/M metagenome (GOLD analysis project Ga0214164, IMG submission 153003) | Freshwater microbial communities from Trout Bog Lake, WI - Practice 03JUN2009 epilimnion v4 | ecosystem: Environmental > Aquatic > Freshwater > Lake > Epilimnion/Euphotic zone ... | reverse complement strand
CTTCACGCTGCCACTCCGTAATCCGCGAATTGGGCGACCTCATTGACAAACTCAGGCATTCCAACCAAATGAGCATCAGGGTCGTTACTTCCCAGCTCACGCTCATCCAGTACTGCCTGCTTCAACCTCTCAATCTCCGCATCCTTCGCGGCAAGCTGGCGTTCATAGCAGTCATCGCTCCGCCCAAAAGTTACGCATTCATCTGTATCAAAAATAGTCCCGCAGGAAAAGCTAATCAAATACCTTACACTGCTGTCGTCTCTTTCAGCCCCGCAGTAGGGGCAGGTTGAGTTGTTCATTTCGCTTCTCACCTATTTTTTAAATTTAGCCAGCGCCATAGCCATAGCCAGAGCCATAGCCAGAGCCATAGCCAGAGCCAGAGCCAGCGCCAGAGCCAGAGCCAGCGCCATAGCCAGCGCCATAGCCATAGCCAGAGCCATAGCCAGAGCCATTTACAAACTTTTTATTATGCATGACGTATTGTATCCTCTGCATATTTTGTGCAAGGAATCAATTCACACACGCCAGTCAGATATATGACAGGGTTTTCTGAATCAACTTTCCCTGTTTTCAATCCGTTTTGAGCCAAACCAGACAATGCAATTCCGTTATTTGCTTCCCAGCTCCATAATCTCCGCGAATCAGTCAATACAACATTTTCACCATCAACCGCCGACACAACACCAGCGTGGACGCCAGCCGAATAGCATCGCGTAATGCAATACTTGCCAAGTACAGGGCTGGCAATATTGGATGCGACTGCGTTTGTTGAAAACATCGCTGCAATCTGCTTGAGTTCGCCATAAGTCATGTTGTTAATGTTCATTTCTCACCTCTCATATAAACATTCAGCCCCGCAGTGGGGGCACTTGGTTTCCTCGTTCATACCCGCCCCCTTACACGCATCTCCTCCACAATACTTACTGCTTCGGCTGCAATGGGTGCGATAGCTGCCCAGCCTCCATTGCATAAACCCGATGGCATTTTGCTACCTTCGGCACCTAGTTTAGGGGGGAAGTTCCAACCCCCATAACGCACACCCTCAGCAGACTTCAATTCGTAAACTTTAACGTCGCCACCATACTCAACTCGTGCAAGAAACATAAAACCTCCTAAGTTACTTAGTCTTCAAACCTTCAAACCTTCAAACCTTCAAACCTTCAAACCTTCAATACCTGCACCTGTCACTGGATTTCCCAGTGTGCTTTCCAGTGTGCGTATTCTTTCCATCAACCTACGGATCAAGTCATTCTGCATATCAATAAGGGTTTGCTGTGACTCGATCAACCCATCAACCGCCTTGAGTATCACCTCCGGCTTCATCGGCTCATGTTTATCTAGTGGCATCACGCTCCTCCCCGTTCTTGATACGGTTATAAATCTCCTCACGATGCACTGAGATATTAGCTGGTGCTGCAATACCTAACCTTGCAGAGTTACCCTTCACATCCAGTACAGTTATCACAATGTCATCACCGATGATGATTGACTCACCCAGCTTACGTGTTAACACCAGCATCTCACACCTCCCCTAAAGCCGCAACCGCAAATGAAAGCACCGTAATAATCAGTACCGCCAAAGCCGTAAGGAACCCTACATCACTGCTACGATGGTCAAAATTAAACCCGCCTACCCATGCTGCTCCAGCAAATAATGCGGACAGTACAAAAAAGCAAACAACGAACTTCCTAATAAAACTCATCTCACACCTCTTTCTTACGTTTAGCAATTTCACGCTTCAAGTACCACTCGGCTTTCTCCAAGTCTTGTACTGGATTGCCCTTGTCATCTACCCGACTGACGTACTTAACCACATTACCTAAGCAATACCCAAGCCCCTTAGCTTCAATGAAGTCAATGGTCTCGATGCCCCCCTTTGTATAGTGCGCTGGGGAGTTAACTACATCTACCCCACCTACTTCATCCACTTCCTTAGCCTCAGGGGACTTCGGATGTACTGACTTCTTACTAACCTTACCAGTCTTACTTTTCATCTCATTACTCCTACTAGTTTTGTAACAACTTAATCCAACCTTCAACCAACCCTACACTATCTTCCCATACCACTATGGCTACCCCACCCGCTTTATGTATCGCTACGATCTCTCTATCTTGCAACTCAGTGGTTCTATTCTCTCCAGCCTTGCATTCGATAGCTAGAAACCTGCCCTTACAGCAACAGATGATGTCAGGTATTCCACTGCGTCCATACCCATGAGTAGCGGGGAAGAAATAGTAAACGCCATACTGCTTTAGTATCTTAACTACTGCGTCCTTCACTTTCTTTTCGGGTGTTGTAGCCATGACCTACCCTACCTCTGTTTAGCATAAAAATCAACATACTCGACCAACGCATCACGCATTAACTGTGTATGCTTTACATGCTTGCCCTTGAAGAATGCCAACACATAACTCGGCACTCGTATAGTTACATGCGCCATCACTGGTTTCGCACCCTTACCTCTTTTCTTAGTCGCCACGTTTCACCTCTTCATCTATTCTGTCTGAAATCTTCTGCAAAGAGGAAATCATATCTTTGAAGTTCTTCTCGCTACCCATTACCCGTTCCACTTCTACCCGCACTTGCAGCTTATAGGTACGCCGTTCTACCCAACACGCTAGGAACCATGTGCACCCAAACACAACCAACGGAACCAACCCTCCCCATGTAGATAACGCAAGCCCAATGGCAGTAAAGATCGCCAACCGTCCAATCATCCAATTAGAAAAATACTTAGCAGCACTCATAGCTCAACCTCCAGAATAAATTTAATCAAACACAACTAACCCTACCAAGCGAACTGTTTCAGGATTGAATCCACCTTGTTCTTGAGCTCGGCTCTACTCACGATAGATTCCTTCAACTTATCTACATTAGCACCAGTCATCGTAGCTTCCAAGAGCTGTCTTGCTTCCTCCAGCTTCTGGTCTTTGGTGATGTTCAGATGCGTCAGCAGTTCACACAGATTGACTGCGTTCTCCACCAGCGAGTCATGGTACACCCGCTTAACTTCACCCTCACGCTCAGTCAGCTTGGCTGACATATCAGATAACAGCTTATGCAGTCGCTGCCACGGCTCCCTCATTGCTTCACCCATGCGCTCAGTGAAGCTCGCCTCGTACTGTGATGATAGTTCCTTTAACTCCCCCGCCGGTACATCTACGCGGAAGTCACCAGCTTCCGGCACTGGGCTGAACGTAATCTTGAACCCGAACTTACTGCGCACCTCGTTCACATCTGGGTAGTCGTTAGGATCGAACAACCCGCCTAGATAGTTCTGGGCTGTCTGTACCAGCGCAGGGTAGTTCTGGATGAACTCGTCTACCATCGTATCGAACTGGGCTTGCAGCTTATTAAGCTCCGTCTTGTATTCAAAGAACAGAGTCATAGGCAGCAGCCTAGCACCACGATCAGCCCACGGCAGTGTTCTAGCTATGTGTAGTGTCCGGCATCGGGAAGCAAAGTCAGCGATATTCTTACGCATTGCGGAACCTGCCATCAGGTTCTTATGTACCTTCGCTGCGTTCTTAACTGCCGAGTTATCCGCAGTTACTTTATCCGTCTCAGCCCTGTCCAGTTTGTTAGCTGTCCACACATTGATGTTCAGCTCTACCAGTAATGAACTCGTTGCAATACTCATAATCATCTCCTCCAAGTTAAATAAGAACACAAATCTCGAAAACTCGAGAAACCAAACACTAACCCATCAATCCTCAGTTATTACGTCAACTCCAGCATCTGCCATACCACGAACGAACCGCATATAGGCAGCTAACTCATCTATATCTCCATGTCTTATGTCCACCATATTACTCCCTCGGTACTGCTCATCCCCTACATACCTATACCTAATCTTATGAAACAAACCCCCGTGCGGATACCCTTTACCCCTAGTCACACTGTCCACCACTATCTTACGTCGTTTCCTTATGTTACTCATCTTCCACCCCCAGCTTCTTGTAGAACGCAGCGATTGCACCTAGTTCATCATCCGCCATTACGTACTCAGACAGTCTCTTAGTGCCACCTGAATCTACCTTCTTAACGTAGTCCACCCACCACCAGTCCTTCGTTGGCATTGTCCAATCTGGCATGACATCAAGTATCTCCACATCTTCAGGGCGCATACGTCACTCCTTAGGTTTACCTGCCAGCTTATAGGTTGTATATGCTGCATCAGGGAGTATCACTATGTTGTATGAGTCCTCCTCAATCTCCCATATATGCTTGGTAGTGGACGATCCATTGCCGGTATCCTTATGCCACTTCTCGTCATACTGTTCTGCTTTAGCTACGAGGTTACCGAAGGTAATGGCTTCCTCGATATTCATTACGTACTTTCTATAACCAATTGACACGATTGCTTTAGCCATCTCATTTACTCCGTAACGTGTATCGTCTTACCTACTGGGGCTGTTGCACCCTCGTTACCAGCCACCACCCACAGCACCGGCACATCCCACACACCCCAGCTACTTACACATCCATCTGTCAGCATGATGACGCACTCAGGCTTGAGCTGTTTGTTCTTCATATATGCGGGGACGCATTCAACCAGCGTACCGCCTCCCCCTTTAGGTCTAGTAGACTGCACAAGCATACCCATACTCCCTACATCATACGTCTCATGCCCAGCCACCTCGGTATCCCAGTACAGCAGCTCGATAGCTTCAGGATGTACGTCATCAGCGATAGCCTTCACCTCAGTCAGGAACCTGTCCAAGATGCGACCACCGATACTACCTGACGTATCAATACCCACCACGATGCGACCGACTGACTCGCCCACAAGTGACGGCATGTAGATGTCGTGGCCTATAAACCTACGATTCACCCTGCGCCATGAGGATGCATCCTTACTGTTGCAGATACTGGTGATGAACTCACGCAACTGCTCACGCCAGTCAACCTCGGGCTTGAGCAACTCACCTAACGCACGATCCATGTTACCCCCGCCCTTACCCGCCATCTTGCTGGCAGCAATCTGCCCCTGACGTAATGCCCTGTCAATGTCACGCTCCAGCTCCTTAACTTCCTGCTCAGTCAACTCGTTAGCTTCCTCCCATCCGTGGTCATCGAACCCTTCACCTCCACCACTCTTCCCGCCTTGCTGTTCTTTCTTGAGGATTTCAAATACTTGCTTGGCATTCATCCCTTGAAACCGAGGGTCATAGCATCCCATCTTGGTACCATCAGGCTTCTTCGGGAACGCAACAGTAGTCTCATTAGGATCAGAGTCCACGATCATCCCATTGATAACAAAGTCACACGCTGCATTAGCCAGTTGTGGATTCTCCATCCACAAGCTACGCCACACATACAGATGCCTGAACCCCTTGTGCATATTCTCATGCAGGATTACGAACATCATCTCCTTGTCACTCAGTGTACCCATCCATGCCCGCCCATACTTCTCATCCCGTCCGTTGGTGTATGCAGTGGGCACATCATCGCGCACCTCGGTGCTGCCCATCATCATTAACCCAGACCACATTACATAGTCAGGCTTACGCAGCAAGGTGATCTTCGCCTTCTGCAACCTACGTTCAACACTCATACTAGCCATCATTCACCTCCAAGTAAACATACCCTCCAAGTGCCCCGCAGTTTCCTACGGGGCTGAAATGAATCTCGAAAACTCGAGAAACCACAGTGGATTTACAACTCCATCGACTTCCTATAAAACATCAACATTCCTTAAAATCCACTTGCCGAACTTGCCACTACTCAACGCCACCTGTTGCTTGGGTGATGCCGCCGCATGGGTAGCGAAGCAAGCCTGCCACTCCAAGTGCATACGCTCAATGTAATCCACCAGCGGGTTGATGGTCTCCTTAGTCATGCGTTGCACCGCACCGAACACAAGCACGCTACATGCACCTACGTCCTTGTTCTGATCGGGCAGCTTGGCTGTCAGCGGGTTAGCAATGATGTCCTCCCACTTGGGCAGCTTATCCTGATACTCAACGAACGCTTGCAAGTCACGCGCCCCAGCCTCGCCGATAGTTCCCGCTAACGCAGCAATAAGGGAATCGCTATCAATCCTATCTCTCCTAGCCACCACATTACTGGCACGCTCGAGTGAGCGAGGGGATACGAACGCAGTCTGCACTGTCCGTGGATTGTAGATATATGGGTTCTCCGTGTTGACCTTCTGCTTCTCGTTCACCTTTTCATCTGCATAGTCAAGGTACGAACCCATGACCTGAGGGAACTGATGAACGAACGCCATCACGATGGGGTCAATAGTCCCCTTGTGTGCAGCCCACTCCAACCACTCCTCACTCGTGGCCTTACGCACGATCAACTCACACACACGGTTTCTAGTATGTGCCTTGAGCTGATCCCCTACCCCGTCAGTGGTGAGGTTACCAGTCAAGAACACAATGCTGCCCTTCGGCAACGGGATGTCACCGAGTCTCGGGTTACGAGTCTCGAACAAGGGATGCAGCATGTTCTGCACTGGCTGTGGTGCCTTCGTGAATTCATCAAGCATGATGACCACCGGCTTACCACGTTGGAGTTGGAATACTGCGTTAGGGAAATACTCCGTTATCCTAGCCTCACGATTCACCACTGGCATGGCAATGTCACCCAAGTCTTTGTTGCCGCAGTCCACATAGGCATAGCTCATGCTATCCCCATACATACGCTCGAACACATCCATCGCGGATGACTTACCTATCCCCGGCTCACCACGCAGCATGAACACATTCTCAGGTGCAGCCATGATGATTTGTACAGCCTGCTTCAGGGACACGGTCTTACCGAATGACACCTTAGACATAATCAATCCTCCAAGTTAATGAACAAACAACAAACAACAAACAACAAACAACAAACAACAAACAACAAACAACAAACAACAAACAACAAACAACAAACAACAAATCTAACCTAAGAATTCTTAGGTTCGATCCACATCAATTCCCGCTCCACGTTTAATCTGCTCACCAATCCTACGCATGGCATCTACCAGCCATGCAATGTCATCTTCTAAGGCAAGCACCTTAGACTCCAACCGACTTAACTTTGCTTCAGCCTCAATGAGTTGCTGCGCAGGTGTAAGCGTATGCTTGCGGGGTATATGCACATCTCCCAAGTCAATCTCAGGCACAGGGATTTCCCGCACACCCTCAGGCACAGGGATTTCCCGCACACCCTCAGGCACCTTCATTATCTTCATGTTCTCACCCTCCCCTGTTATGCACAGGCCACTGAATTTAAGAGCTGCATCCAGCTCCACTCTGCTAACTGAACATCTGATCTGTTTCATACATCCTCCTCGCTCCTACCAAGCCAATAAACAAAAATAATAAACGCCAAGTAAACCCAGCACTCACGCAGTGCATCCAGATACGGATTCATCACTCACCTCATGTTGTTGCATCGTTGAACACATCCATACCCTCTGCCTCGGCATCCACTTCACCGAACGTAGTATCGAACGGGGGATGGTACGCACGGGAGCTAATGCTATCCTTGTACCATTGCAAGGCGGGGTCATGCCATTCCATAGCAAGCACCTTGATAGCATCAAGCTCATCCATAGCGTTCACACCCCATATACGCAGCATCCCATCCTCCTCACGTAGCAGCAGGGCGTAACGTGACCTCTTCTCCCTTGGATCAATGACCGGTTTGATCGCAAGCACCTTTATCATATACCCTCCTTCTCGTTCATACTTCACCTCCACGCTACTTAAAATATTTCGCATTGCTATCTTTTACTACCCGTCCATCTCGCACTTCGTACGCAGTAAAGACCTCGTCTCTATGCGTCGTGCATATCATGTCCTTGATCTCACGCTTGAGCCTTGCAATGGACATAACAGCAGGGGACTCCTCTCTCCAACCCCGAAATGTTGACGGGGCACATCTCCTCATTACCACCACACTCGCCACATACCATGACTCAGGATGATCTGGGTTGCCTGAGTTTATCAAGTCCATCAGTTCGGGTAGTGGCATTGGTTCATAATACCGCTCACCTACCGCTGCTTCGGTTTCCTCCTTATTTGGTGCGAGTTGGTTACGCAGCTTGTACGAGGCAAGCAGGTAGTCGATGAATGGTTGATAGTGTCGCTTCTTGATCTGGTTATATGCAGTGCGATTGAGTTTGTGGACTGTGGGGTAATCCGGATTCATATAGCAAACCGCCCCACTTCTATATCCACTATCACCCCTCCCATCAACCTCCGCGCTACGCACTGAGTTCCTCGAATCTTCGAGATTCCTGCTTAGCACAGCTACTTTCCTTGAGCTGATAGGGAAACTCCCATTATTTGCAGTCAACCATGTTTGTCCGTGCTGTTGGTGCAGTGTGCAAGGGGCTATGGCATTGAGTGCCTGCCGTGTAGTGACTGAATCCCAGCCACCTTGTGTTAGCAGTATTGATCCGTCTACCTTGTACGTGGCTATGTCCGTGTTATACAGGCGGAGCACTAAATCCCCCTCCCCCACCTTCCTTATATCCAACACCTCCCTTATATCCAACCAGTTTCTACGCCGCTCAGATAGTGGACGGGTGCCCTCATGCTTACCACGCAGGGGCTTAATCTCCTCGTGCTTCCTTAATGCCGCATCGTAATCCCGCAGGAAAGGAAACCTATTTGATCTTAATCCAAATGTCATCACACACCTCCAAGAATAAAAACAAGATTCTCGAGAATTCGAGAAACCTAACACCGCACCAAGTGCGACAAACCAAACAAACACTCTTTCCACTCACAGACTATATTGTAACACAATTTGTACCCTTACGCAATAGATAGCAATAAGTTGTAGCGGTAGAAAAAAGGGGAAAAGATCGGGGTTTTGGCATCAGGTGTGGTTTGCGCTCAGTTTTGTAAAGTTATAAAGTTATAAAGTTATCGAGGTGAGAAGTGAATTTTCATTAATTGGTTTTAATGTTTGGGGGTTTTTAAGGGTAAAGTTATAAAGTTATAAAGTTATCGAGGTGAGAAGTGAAATTTGCAGTTGGGTTTGAGGTAGGTAGAAGCATTGTAATGTTATTAAAATGGAAAGTTAGAAATATTGTAGCACGCGTGATAACAATAGGGGGCTTGCAAGTGATTGATTTGCAATTTGTTTTTTTGTAAAGTTATAATGTTATAAAGTTATCTATAAAATAATGTATACTACGTGTGCAAATTTATATCGTGCTAGTAATACGCACTTGCGAAGTACCTCGTAAAACTAAAAGTGTTCAAAAATCGAGATAACTTTATAACATTGTGAACATTACTGCAAAATCAATCACTTACAAATAACTTTGTAAAAAACGAAATATAACATTATAACTTTACCAATTCAGCCAACAGATTGCCTAGTTAACTCGAAAACTCGAGAAACCTAATTGCTGCCTACTTGCCACTCGATCACCGGAACTATCCTAAATTTACCTGTTGCAAACTGGGAAAAATAATGCTAACGTGAACTCACGTTAGCACCCAGCCAACCGGCCAGCCACATAAAACCAAGTCAACACGCTGCCTACTTGCTAACGGAACTATCCTAAAAACCTAGCGGCTGAATCCACCAAGTTGACTACGTCCACCACACCGACGCGATCAACCCACAAAAAACGCAGGCAAAAAAAAGCCCGCCGGTTAGGGCGGGCGAGTAGAGGAAATCAAGCAAGCACGTCCCTGTGCTTTTCTCGAATATTCGAGATTTACTTTTTCGGGCTGGCCGGAATGTGGTCAGCAATTAGTTTCATAAGTTCGCGTGCAGTCTGCATTCCATTCCGTTGCGCCAAGGTTTGATCTGATTGCTTGACCGATGTTCGCGTACATTCATCTAACCATGCAGCCAAGGCGTCCTTGAATATCTGGTCTTTAGTCCTACGCTCATTCCGTGTATCGGGTTTCCCACCGCCAGCACTTTCCGTTTCGTCTACCTTTGGTGCCAAGCTCGCAGCGTATGCCCGCTTAAGCTCATTCCATGCGCTGTCGGGGTTACCTGCTTTCGCCGCCTGTTGCATTGACTGGAGAGCAATCCGGCACTGCTCGACCTCGGAAGCAAACTTGATACCCTTGGATGCCATACCCTTTGTGAGGGTATGCCAGTTCGTCCCAAATTCCTTAGCTAACACAGTGTACATGGCGCACTGAGCCTTGGCCTTTTCGCCCTTGATCCTCAGGCTGGCAGATTCCGCTTTAGTAGCGGCTTTACTGAAATCAGACAGGGCGGACAAAACAACTTGATTGATAGATGACATGATTTAACACTCCGTAGAATTAACTGATCACGACGTGTGACCAGTGGTGAGAATAGTATCAAATTGTGCCACGTTTGTCAAGTATAACGCTGGTTTTCTCGAAAACTCGAGATTCCCACCACGTCGAACCCCACCTACCCCGTACCCCCAAGAACTACGGAGTAAGGAGGTGAGGGTTCTATACATAATGATTTGCACATTACATCCCTCATTTTTAAACTCGTCCCCTATTCCCCCTTGACCCCCACCCTCCTTTTATGTAAAACACCCCCCATCACTTTTTAAATTCGTCACCCCCGGGGGGTATATATTTTATGGAACGCTTCGCCCTATGGTTCTGCTCGTGGATTCTGTGGTTGGGTGTTGCCTTATTCCTCCTCCTGTCCCCTCATGCGCACTCGGCCCCGGCATGTTTCCCCGGTGAACCCACTGCATCCTCGACCCTCCCTGTGCTTACTGCTGACTCTACTGGCTGCGCTGCAGTCTGGTTCTGCGATGAAGGTAAAGGTGCATGGGCTATGAATTGGATTGGTGGGACTGGTTCCGAATGTGACTACGGGTATGCCAAAGCGGTTGCGGTCCTTGCTCTAACCCATGACCAGAAAGTTGACTTGTGGAACACTACCTTCCCCGCTGCCACATCCACCCCGACTACTACCCCCTCACTTGTATCCAGCGTACCTCCACCCACCGCACCGCCTGCAACTGGGTTAACAACCAAAGAGATTAAGGTTTACAAGTTAGTAACTCAGACTAATGCCGCCCCTACATTCTCACTTGTTGGAACCACCAAACTGGGTCTACCATGCGATACAAGCCTACGCGTCGGCACATTGTTCAGGATAGATCGGACCATGGTAACATTCCCCGCAGGCGTAATTATGCCTCTTATGACATTTGCCAAGTGCGACTAGATCAAGTACTGATTCAACGTAATGCCCCTGCCATGCATAAGTGGCTGGACGAAGCTTTGAAGAAACCGTTAACCTGCTGGGTAAAGAAGTAAGGCATGATATGAAACAACGATTGGCAGATATGTATGATAAGATCAAGGCAGAAATTAAAGCCGCTCAGGACCGCATGTTGCACCTTGTGGGGTTTTGGCCCCGTTTGTTTACCATATTCACTAAGTTAGAGGAAGCTATTATGTCCGCAATTACCACCTATATTGACCAACTAGTCGCCAAAGTAGACGCACTGAAAGCTAGCAACGACACACTGACTGCTGCCGCAGCGCAAAAGGATGTAGATATTGCTACCCTGAATACCCACATTACCGACCTGCAGAACCAGATCGCCACTGCTCAGACCCAAGCTGCCGCTGCACAAGCCCAACTTGCTACGGCTCAGGCAAATGCGTTTGATCCAGCTGACGTACAGAAACTTCAGGACCTCCTAGCTAAATTAGGATAATCTTTGTTTTATGCGGGCGGATGCTATATGCTCCGCCCTGACTCGGTCTGGGCCCCACCCACTCTGCACTCCGGGGTAATTCCCGCATAAAATGCCTTTATGTCTGTTGTTAATATAGAACCAACCAAAGACTCTTTACCTCCGTACTCTACGGACCCCGAGGTTGCTCCCTCTCTAATAGACCAAATTAAGGTCTTGGGGGAGACGGCGGAGTTGCAGGTGGCTCTGGGGGCTCCGTTAGAAGTTGACGAAGCTAGTCTGGAACGGGAGAAGCAGCTGCTGGAAGCGGCTATAAAAAACAGGAAAGTTGAGAACTTCCAAACCCCAACAACGGCGTTTGCTGCCGCAGCATTCCTGAAAACTTATGGGGCTCAGTTAGCCATGGATGTAGCTACTGCCCGGGCAGCAATCACTAATAAGTTAATGGAAATAGCCAACTGTGGGGATGTTAAGTTTGAATTGAAGGCTCTTGAGCTACTAGGCAAACATTCAGACATTGGGATATTCACTACGCGCTCCGAAGTCACTATTAACTACAAGGACCCGGCTGATCTGGAGAATGCGATCAAGGAACGAGTTAAGCGCCTGCTTAATGCTGATGTGATTGACGTATCCCCCCTGACTGCTAACTTGGATGAGGAGTTAGGTATTGCCGGGGTAGATGAAGTTGAAGAAGCGGACGAGACTGATGAGGTAGCTGGGGAAGCAGACGATGCAACCTAACCCCACTAAGTCCTTACTGGACTCTATATCCCTCAAAGATATCCCGACAATCCTGCCAGCATTATCCCCATCGGAGCAAGAAAGGTTACTTGCGGAACTGGATAAACTAGCGGACCTGAAGAAGCAGAAGATATGTCAGGAGAAGTTCCTTGCCTTCGTTAATGCGGTTTGGCCTACGTTTATCAGCGGTAGACACCATGCAAAGATGGCGGAAGCGTTTGAACGCGTAGCTGCGGGGAAGTGTAAACGGCTTATAATCAACATGTCTCCTCGCCATACGAAATCGGAATTCGCCTCATACCTGCTACCTGCTTGGTTCCTAGGTAAATACCCGCACAAGAAAGTTATCCAGACCTCCCATACGGCAGAACTGGCAGTGGGGTTTGGTAGAAAAGTGCGAAACTTGGTTGATACTGAGGTATACCACGACATCTTTCCCGATCTACAACTCCAAGCGGACTCAAAAGCTGCGGGACGATGGAACACAAGTAAGCAAGGTGACTACTTCGCTATCGGTGTGGGCGGTGCAGTGACTGGTAAAGGCGCTGATTTGCTCATCATCGACGACCCACACGCGTTGGAGGTTTCTACTCCTATAGCTACCCCTAAGGGGTTCGTGGCTCTGGGCGACCTGCAAGTTGGGGACGCGGTGTTTGGCCCTGACGGGGAACCTACGCAGGTTGTTGCCAAGTCTCCCGTGTACACCAACCGCACGCTATATGAAGTTAAGACTTACGACGGCGAGGTTGTTTATGCCGATGCCAAGCACTTGTGGAACGTGCGCACTTCAACACGGGTGGCCGACCCATACCGGAACCTGACGACGGAGGAGATGGTGGCTTCTAGGTCGAGTGCGTTCATGTTGCCGCGCCATGCGGCGGTTCAGTACCCGTGGCGAGAACTCCCTGTGGACCCTTGGGTTCTGGGGGCGTGGTTAGGGGATGGGACTTCTTCACTTGGGCGTATGACGGCACATCCAGACGACTCAGTGTTCATGCGGGGCGAGTTTATGCGTCGGGGGTATACAACTACCGATTTGGCGGACAAGTTTAGTTTCGGTGTGCCTCGGCTTCGTGGGCAACTACGCGATCTCGGTATACTGAACGCCAAGCGTATCCCGGAGGAGTATATGACTGCCGCTTTCCTGCAGCGTATGGACCTGTTGTGCGGTCTGATGGATACGGATGGGAACGTGACTGTGGATGGACAGTGCGCCTTCCACAATAAAGATCAAGCGCTGGTAGATCAGGTAGTGGAGCTTCTCCACTCGCTTGGGCGCAAGTGTCAGCGGCGCAGTTATCTAAGCAAAGGCAAGTTTGGCACCTGCATGATGCACCGGGTTACGTTCAAGCTTAAAGATTGCGCCCTAATGCCACGCAAGCGTATGCGGACACGCACGACCCACGACAAACAGCACCGATCAATTATGGTAACCCCGACGGAGCGTACGGGGGCAGTGCAGTGTATAACGGTAGCACGAGAAGACGGGTTGTTCCTTGCAGGTAGAGGGTATGTCGTTACCCACAACTCAGAACAAGAGGCTGCGTTGGCTGAAATTAACCCGGATATCTACGACAAAACGTACGAATGGTACACATCAGGCCCTCGTCAGCGCTTACAACCGGGCGGGGCTATAGTAATTGTGATGTGTATGACCGGAGATACGCGAGTATTGATGGCTGATGGTACGGAAAAACCCCTAAGCAATGTTCGTCCGGGGGATTTAGTTGCGACTTTTGATAGGGGGCGGCTACGTACCAGCAGAGTTAATAATTGGCGGTCAAGTGGTGTTGATAAAGTCTTTACAGTACAAACACGATCTGGCAGAATCCTTCGCGCAAACGAGAGGCATCCGTTTCTTGTGCTAAACGAAGGGGTACTAGAATGGACAAGACTGAACCAACTGCAAATCGGGGACGAACTTGTATCGTTGAAGGATGTAACCGTCCCTCGAGGGCAACAACTAAGCCCAGTAAATGCAAGCCGTGCCTTGCGAAAGACCGGTATCATAGGAAAAACCCCAATGCCCCGTATAGAGAAATGGGGTTCCACGGAAAGTGGAAAGGGAAAACATGTTCGGAATCGGGATGTGGTGCTCCTATACACTGCAATGGATTCTGTACCGTACACTACGGCAGAAAATATTGGGCTTCCGGTCGGGGTAGACAATCCCCAGAAGCAACACGAAAACACCGTATTAAAAGTAGATACGGGATTACATTGCAGCAGTATGAAGAAATGGTGGCAGCGCGGAATAACCGTTGCGATATATGCGGGCAAGAACCTACTAAACGCAATACGCGGGCGCATTGGAACGGGAAACTCTGTATCGACCACTGCCACGATACAGGGAAGGTTAGAGGCCTGCTCTGCAACGATTGCAACCTCACCATTGGGTATGGAAAAGCACCTGAAGTACTTGAACGAGCTGCAGCGTATCTCAGACTTCACGGCGGACCCGATAATCTCGATAACAGCTAGCGGGGAGGAAGAGGTTTTTGATGTAGAAGTAGACCGCACTGAGAATTTCATCGCCAACGGCGTCGTCTCCCATAATACTAGATGGTCTAAGCGCGATCTGACCGGTCAAGTTCTTAAAGCCGCAGCCCAAAGAGGCGGGGAAGACTGGGAAGTGATCGAATTTCCCGCTATTTTGCCCTCGGGGAACCCACTTTGGCCTGAATTTTGGACGTTAAAGGAGCTTGAAGCCCTACGTGAGGAGCTTCCTAACTCAAAATGGATGGCGCAGTACCAGCAAAACCCGGTTTCTGAGTCATCTGCGATCATTAAACGTGATTGGTGGCGTACTTGGGAGTCGGATACCCCTCCGCAATGTGATTTTATCCTCATGTCATGGGATACGGCCTTTGAAAAGACCCAACGTGCGGACTATTCGGCGCTTACTACGTGGGGTGTGTTCCACCAACCTGACGATACGGGCACGGTGCAGACTAATATCATCCTGCTTAATGCGTTCCGTGAGCGCATGGAGTTCCCACGACTGAAACAAGCGGCACTAAACCACTACAAGGACTGGAAACCTGACTCTATCATCATTGAAAAGAAGGCATCAGGTGCCCCGCTCATCTACGAGATGCGGGCTATGGGTATACCAGTGCAGGAGTTTACCCCTAACAAGGGCAACGACAAGATCAGCCGGTTGAATGCCGTGGCGGATTTGTTTGCTTCTGGTAGAGTATGGGCACCTAATACGCACTGGGCCGAGGAAGTAATCGAAGAGGTTGCCAGTTTCCCTAGCGGAGAACACGATGATTATGTGGATGCAACCTCCTTAGCATTAAGTAGGCTCAGATTGGGTGGGTTTGTGTCTACTGAGCTGGACGAGCCTGAACCCGTGCGCCAGTTTAAATCATTGAAACATCGGGGTTATTACTAAGATGGCATCCAACGTAGACAAAGCACTATACCAAGCGCCTAAGGGCCTTGCCGCCCTAGATGAAGCTGAGCCTATCTCGGTTGAGATTGTAGACCCTGAAGCAGTCCATATCAATGGCCCGGGGTTCGAGATGCATATGGAGCAAGACGGTGAGGACGATGATGAGTTTGATAAGAACCTAGCTGAAGAGCTGGATGACAGCGTGCTTCAGTCCCTTGCTGCCGACTTGCTTGGTGACTACGACGATGACCTACGGTCACGCAAAGAATGGATTGATACGTACGTAAAGGGTTTGAAGCTACTAGGTTTGAAGTATGAAGAACGGTCTGAGCCTTGGCCCGGTGCATCCGGCGTATTCCATCCGATGCTCATGGAGGCAGGAGTTAAGTTCCAATCTGATCTTATTATGGAAACTTTCCCCTCTGCTGGTCCTGTACGTACCAAGATTATTGGCAAGGAGACACCTGAGAAAAAGGAGGCAGCAGCTCGCGTCCAAGAGGACATGAACTACGAGTTAACTGAAGTGATGCAGGAATACCGCCCTGAACACGAGCGCCTGCTGCTTTGTACTTCGTTCTCAGGTAACGCATTCAAGAAGATTTACTTTGACCCGGCCTTGGGTAGACAGGTTGCTCCGTTTATCCCCCCGGAAGATGTGATTGTCCCTTATGGCGCGGCTAACCTTGAGTCCGCAGAGCGCATCACACACCGTATGCGTAAGACCCAGAATGAGATTAAGCGCCTGCAGATTGCCGGGTTCTACCGTGATATTGACCTAGGCGACCCCGTGCAGATCATGGATGAAGTGGAAAAACAGAAGGCTCAGGAACAAGGTTTCTCTGCTTCCATGGATAACAGGTTCCAGCTACTTGAGATGCATGTGGACCTAGACCTTGAAGGGTACGAGGACAAAGATGAGAAGGGGCATCCCACTGGGATCAAGCTCCCTTACGTAGTTACTATTGAGAAGGGTACGAGTGAAGTCCTTGCTATCCGCCGTAACTGGTTAGCTGATGACAAACTTAAATCCCGTCGCCAGCACTTCGTGCACTACGGGTACATCCCGGGATTCGGCTTCTACTACTTTGGTCTGATCCACTTGATCGGTGGTCATACCCATGCGGCCACTTCGTTGATGCGCCAGTTGATCGACGCAGGTACATTGTCAAACCTGCCCGGTGGATTGAAGGCTCGTGGGCTTCGAGTTAAAGGCGATGATACCCCCATTGCTCCCGGTGAGTTCCGTGACGTTGACCTGCCATCGGGGGCCATACGGGATAACATCCTGCCGCTCCCCTACAAGGAACCAAGTCAAGTATTGATGGCGTTGATGGACAAGGTAGTCATGGATGGTAAGCAGTTTGCCGCGACTGCAGAGTTAAGTGTGTCCGATATGTCAGCCCAAGCTCCCGTGGGGACTACGTTGGCTATTCTTGAGCGCGTGATGAAGGTAATGAGCGCGGTTCAGGCTCGTGTCCACTATGCGATGAAGCAGGAATTCAAATTACTTGCGGGGATTATCCGTGACCAAACACCTGAGAGCTATGATTATGAACCTGAAACTGGAGCAGCTGGGGCTAAGCGTAGTGATTACGATTGTTGTGACGTCATTCCTGTTTCCGATCCTAATGCTTCAACTATGGCACAGCGGGTGGTGCAGTATCAGGCAGTTATGCAATTGGCTCAGGGAGCGCCTCAGTTATATGATTTACCGTATCTCCACAGGCAAATGATTGAAGTCTTGGGGATTAAGAACGCTAATAAGATCGTGCCACTCAAGGATGACATGAAACCCATGGACCCGGTGTCCGAGAATATGGCGATCATGACTGGTAAACCGATCAAGGCATTCATTTACCAAGACCACCAATCACATCTAGCCGTGCATCAGGCTATGGTACAGGACCCGCAACTAGCTGCTACGATGGGGCAAAACCCACAGGCTCAGGCGCTCATGGCTGCAGCTCAGGCGCATATCATGGAACACTTGGCCTTCCAGTACCGGATGCAGATACAGCAAACCCTTGGGGCTACATTGCCACCACCTCCAAACGACGAGGATGATACGGGGTACCTAGACCCACAAGAGGAGATTCAAGTATCCCAACTGGCAGCAATGGCCGCACAACAGCTATTGCATAACAACCAAGCCGCAGCTCAGCAGCAACAGATACAACAGCAGATGCAGGACCCTGTGATCCAGATGCAGCAACAGGAGCTCCAGTTGAAAGCTCAGGAACTTCAGTTGAAGGCTCAGGCACAACAGGCTGACCAACAGTTCAAACAGCAGCAACTTGCTCTGGAAGCCCAGATAGCGGGGGCCGAAGTAACCCAGAAACAACAGGATGCACAGCGTAAACAACAGTTGGATGGAGTCAAACTGGGGGTAGAAGTGGCTAAGCACAAAGCCGATACCCGCACTAAGACCCAGTTGGAAGGTGCCCGCATGGGTATGGACGCCGCTAAGCACAAGGCCGAGATGAAGAAACAACATACCCAGATGGGGATGGATGCATTACATAAGACCGCTGATATGGAGCATCAGGCAGGGCAAAACGCAGCTAATCGCAAACATCAGGCGGACCAAGCCCGCTTGCAAGCGCAACAGAATCAACAACCACCGAAGGAGACTGAATGAGTAGCGATAACGTCCTAGGTCACTTAGTTCATCTACTAAAAGACCAGCGCGAAAGTGTGAAAGAAGACATGGTACGGGGGATGATGTCCTTCGAGATGTACCACAAACAATGCGGAGTAGTTCGGGGTCTCGACTACGCAGTGCAACTTATAGAAGACCTTGCAAAACAATTGGAGAGAGACGATGAGTAAAGAAGGCGGCAGCGTACTAATCCTAGATACCAAAGAGGAAGCAGCGCGTAAAGCGAAGCAAGTTCCTGAACCTACCGGGTTTCACATCCTGTGTATGGTTCCAAAGATCGATGATACCTACGGGGACAGCGGACTAATGAAGTCCAGTGAGACTCTTCGTGTGGAAGAGCAGTCAACCATTGTGTTGTATGTCGCCAAGCTAGGTCCACATGCATATAAGGACACTACCCGTTTCCCATATGGCGCTTGGTGTAAAGAAGGTGACTTCATCATCACTCGTGCTTACGCGGGAACTCGTATCCTTATCCATGGTACCGAATGGCGGATCGTCAATGATGATACCGTAGAAGCCGTTGTGGACGATCCTCGCGGAATTCGCCGCGCATAACTGGAGATAACTCATGACTAAAGAAGCATTTAAGTTTCCGGACGAAACTCCGGCAGACGAGGTTAAGGATGATCTTGCTGTAGAAATTGTTGACGATACCCCACCTGAGGATCGTAACCGTACCCCGTTGCCACAGAACCTTGTGGAGGAACTGGAGAAAGACGACCTTAACGAATATTCAGAAAAGGTTAAACAGCGCCTCAGCCAGATGAAGAAAGTTTGGCATGACGAACGACGTGAGAAAGAGCGCGTGTCAAGGGAGCGTGAGGAGGCCCTTAACTTTGCCCAGCATACCTATGAGGAGAACAAGAAGCTCCGTGAGAAATTGGGTGCGGGTGAGAAGGTATTTATCTCCGAGGTTACTAAGTCAGCCACGGCGGAAGCTAGTGCTGCCAAAGATGCGCTTCAGAGAGCGTATGAATCCGGTGACCCTAAGGCTATTGCGGATGCTCAGGAGGCATTGACCGATGCCAAGATCAAGCTACGGGAGGTTCAGAGTTTTAGACCAAGTACTTTACACGAAGATAGAAGTAGTGTAGAAGTGCAGCCACGTATCCAGCAATCCGCTCCAGTACGAGACACTAAGGCCGAATCTTGGCGTGAACGTAATACTTGGTTCGGGTCCGACGGGGAAATGACCTCACTCGCGCTGGGTGTGCATGAACGGTTGGTCAAGTCTGGGTACAATCCAAGTAGCGATGAGTACTACAGAGAAATAGATTCTACCATGAAGAAACGGTTCCCTGAGTATTTCTCAGAACCATCTTCAACAACGACGCAGGAAAAACCTGCTGCTCGCAAGCCATCAACAGTTGTTGCACCAGCTACGCGGTCCACCGCGCCTCGTCAGGTTCGTTTGACTTCCTCGGAAGCGGCTATTGCTAAGCAACTTGGCTTAACCCCTGAAGCATACGCTCGTGAAAAGATAAAACTGGAGAACGACAATGGCTAATCCTGAAAACCGTTTGACTCGTGAGCTTGATACTAGAGCTACCACGCAAAGACCGACCTCATGGAAACCACCTGAAACTTTGCCATCTCCTAACCCGAGACCCGGTGTAGCACATAGGTGGATTCGTACCGCTTTGATGGGCAACTTTGACCCTACCAATGCGAGCGCAAAACTTCGTGAAGGATGGGAACCGTGTAAAGCGGAAGACTATCCTGAGCTTATGGTATTGGCTGATAACAATCCAAATAGCCGATTTAAAGGCAACATTGAGATTGGTGGGCTGATGTTATGCCGGATTCCTGAAGAGTTTATGAAACAACGAGCTCAACACTTCGAGAACATAAACAAATCGCAGTTGGAATCAGTAGACAACAGCTTTTTGCGCCAGAACGACCCCCGGATGCCGCTCTTTAGTGAGAAATGGTCCACGGTGTATTTTGGTAAAGGTAAATAATTTTTTAGGAGATTTTTATGGCTTATCCATCTGTTTCAGGGGCCTACGGGTTCCGGCCAGTGAATGAGATCGGGGGTCTGCCTTATGCTGGCTCGACTCGTATGATCCCAATCGCCACTGGTGCTTCTGCTATGTATCTCGGTGACATCGTTCAATTGAGCGGTGGGACTGTGGTGCCTTCTACTATGTCTGCACAATCGACTCCTGCTACTCCGGTAGCGGGTACTATTGGCGTATTTCTGGGCTGCGAATACACTGCTACCCCTTCAGCTACTGCTGCTAACCCTAGTGGCCCGCTGTTTGGTAAAATTCGCTCGCAGTTTTATCCGGGAAGCACCTATGCGAATGACGCCGTTGCGTATGTATGTGACGATCCTAGGGTGGTCCTGAAGGTAGTAATGCTGTCTGCGGGTACTTCACTGTCTAATACTTCTACTACTGTTGCTTATGCTAACCCATCTTTTATCGGTACTAACCTTAACCCAGTATTTGGTACTGCCGGTAGTACTGCTACAGGTAGCTCTGCGCAAGGAGTATGTGGTGGAGTAGTGGCTCAAGGTACTGGTGGAGTACGTGTACCAACTCTGTTGCCATTCCGTGTTGTTGGTGTTGTTCCAGAAACTGCAGTAACTGTTCAAACGACAGGTACTACTTCTGGTTCTAGTACTTCAGTAACGGTTCCTTCGTCTACTGGTTTGGTCGCTGGTATGCAAGTTATTGCTCAAGTAGTAGCAGCTGGCGCATATGTTAGTGGCGCAGCCCCCGGTAACTATTTGACTCTGACGAACGTTAACAGCACTACGTTAACTGTTTCATCAGCAATCAATATCGGTTCGACTGCTGCTAATTTGACTTTCATTGGCTACCCAGAAGTATTGGTAACTTGGAATAGTACGTTCCATAGCTATACCAACACCGCTGGCGTTTAATAAGGGGAACTAAGAAATGGCTATTTCACGCGCACAACTATTGAAGGAATTGCTCCCCGGCTTGAACGCTTTGTTCGGTCTGGAGTATTCATCCTATGGCGAAGAACACAAAGAGATTTACGAGATTGAAACCTCTGAGCGTTCTTTTGAAGAAGAAACCAAGCTGTCTGGCTTCTCAGCAGCTCCGGTGAAAAACGAAGGTCAGGCTATTGCGTACGACAATGCGCAGGAAGCTTGGACTGCCCGCTACAACCATGAAACCATCGCTTTGGGTTTCAGCCTGACTGAGGAAGCTATTGAGGACAACCTCTATGACTCTCTGTCTAAGCGTTATATCAAGGCTCTGGCTCGCGGTATGGCATACACCAAGCAAGTTAAAGGTGCTGGCGTTCTGAATAACGGCTTCAATGCTGCCTATGCGGGCGGTGATGGTCAGCCTCTGTTCAGCTCTGCACACCCACTTGTATCTGGTGGTACCAACAGCAACGTGCCTCCTACCATGGTGGACCTGAATGAGACTTCGTTGGAAGCCGCTACCATTCAGATTGCCGCTTGGACGGATGAACGTGGTCTGTTGATCGCTGCTAAACCTCGTAAGCTGGTTATCCCTCCTGCCCTGATGTTCGTTGCTAAGCGCCTGCTGGATACGGAACTCCGTGTCGGCACCACTGACAATGACATCAATGCGTTGAAGGCAATGGGTACGGTATCAGAAGGCTTTACGGTCAATCACTTCCTGACTGACTCAAACGGCTGGTTCCTGACTACCGATGTACCTAATGGCCTGAAGATGTTCCAGCGTACCCCGTTGCAGAACTCAATGGACGGCGACTTCGACACGGGGAATGTACGGTACAAGAGCCGCGAACGATACTCATTTGGATGGTCCGACGCTCTGGGTGTTTGGGGTTCTTCTGGTTCTTACTGATAAATCAAGCACTTACGTTGATTTGGGAGGGGCCTTCGGGCCCCTTTCTTTTTGGTTGACTTTTTAAAGGGGGTGGAATACATTACCAGTTACTAAATTCCTGAGGGCATAACATGGACACTTCACTACTACCTAAAACTCGAGCAGAAGCAAAAGAACTTGGGGCTAAGTATTACTTTACGGGGGACCCCTGTATTCACGGACATATCGCCCCACGCAAAACAAAAGGGGCTTGTACTGAGTGCTTAAAGGTGGAATGGCGTCAAAATGCAGTACGACGTCGGGAATACTACATACAGTACAACTTACAGGGGGCTGTGAAAGAGAAGAAGCATGAATGGTATATGGCTAACCGAGATAAGGTTATTGCCGCTTCCTTAGCTAGGCCGAAAGAATTACTACGACAGTACAAAACTCAATGGAAACGTACGCATAAGGTAGAAGTTTTGGCGGGTAATAAAGCCCGACGGCGCAAGCATCGTCAAGCTACCCCAACATGGTTGACTCGTACGCAAAAAACTGAAATCCGTCAGTTATATCAGATTGCCATTACCACTACGAAGTTGACCGGGGTTCAGTACGTGGTGGACCACATAGTCCCGCTTAGATCGGATGTGGTCTGTGGCCTGCATGTGCCATGGAATCTTCAGATACTTACTCAGGATGAGAACCTAGCTAAATCCAACAAGCTATCTTCCATTTGACCCCCCTCAATATACAGTGTATATACTAGCCCCATTCTAGGTTTTCTCGCCGTACCAGCCCGCCTAGGGGACAATGCACAGATGGTACGGTAACTCGTGCATAGAGGTATCCAAAATGGGTTTAGCCACACACCAAGGTCCATGGCTGCTTGGGACTGTTAAGAACAACACGGCAGCAGTAAGCACTGCCAACGCTCAGCTAGGGCTGAATCGAAATACTGGGGCTACCTCAGTTGGGCAGACTGCTACGGTTACTTGGAGTGATGCAGCGAATTCTAGCGCATTTGTGGTTCCAGCCGGTTCTTGCATTACTAATATCGCTTTCTATTCTGCATCAGGTTTTGTTGTTGCTAGTGGTAGTTCTACTTTAACCGTATATGCGAATGCAACTCAGATTGCTTCAGTGACTGTAGGTACAACCGGTGCCGCTTTTGCTGGTACTGTTACTCTTACCGCTGCAGGTGCAGCTACTATTGCTAACGTAGGCACTTCTGACGTTGTAATCAAATACACTGTAGCGGGTACTACACTTTCCAGCGGTTCTGGCACCTTGCTCGTTGAATACATCGTCCGTAATTCCGACGGTACTGCAGTCCCTGCATCTGGCTAACTAAGAGGAGCATCCCATGATGCAAACTGATGTAAAGAGTACCCATTTAAACGCCAGCGGGGTCGTTGTGGTGGGTAGGTGTCGTATCAGGGGGTATCAAATTGCCCCCGGTTCTGCCGGACAGATTAATTTCTACGACAATGCTACTACGAATAGTGGGCTGATTCCATTGTCTGTGGATACCACGGCTAATACGGCAATCATATCTACCATGATACCCGGAGAAGGAATCCTGTTTGTCAATGGGTGTTATGTAAATCTTCCTGCTTCTACTACTATTACGGTTTTTTATGCCTAAGTCACCTGCTTGGCAACGCAAGGAGGGTAAAAATCCTGCTGGCGGCTTAAATGCTAAGGGGCGTGCTTCATACAACAAAGCCAATCCGGGGAAACCCGGGTTGAAAGCTCCCCAGCCTGAAGGTGGCTCCCGTCGTGATTCATTTTGTGCTCGGATGAAGGGCATGAAGAAAAAGCTGACTAGTGCTAAAACCGCTAATGATCCTGATTCACGTATCAACAAAAGCCTACGGGCTTGGAAGTGCTAGAACATGTCTGATACCAAGATAAGTGCGTTATCACCTACAACCACTGTATCAAGTACGGATGCGTTACCTATTGCACGAGGTGGTAGTAACTTTCAGCTTAGCGTAAACCAGATATTTAATTACGTGGGGCAGAATGCTATCCCCATTCCCACACTGCAAAGTCCAGCTAAAACTGGCACAAGTGCCAACATACAAAATACAAGTCTTTCCGTAGATGGCAGAGTATTACTAGGTGGTGGGACCGCAGGGGCTAATGGGAATACTATTCTAGGTGGTAGTACGATTGCGGGTAACGTAGCTATTACTGGGGTAACTAATACTGCTTCAGGGGTTCTGTATACTAAGGCACAAACTCCACTCACTACGACCCTAGTCAGTACTATTACTGCTACCGAGACTACGAGTATTACTATAGCGGATGGCACTAATTTTCCAACCAGTGGCTCGGTAGTAATTGATAACGAGACTATTTCGTATACGGGGCTAACCTCCGGAACTCTACCCGCCTATACTTTATCCGGGGTCACTAGAGGAGCTTCATCAAGCGCAGCTTCAGCCCATACTGCTTCGGCGGTTATTGCGTCTACCGCAACTACGTCTGCCACACTTAACGGGATTTTGACGCAGGGGGCTACGAGTATTGCGATTAACGGGACTTTTGGGCTCTCTTACTTCCCTACCTCTGGCGTAGTGCTAATAGATAACGAACAGATTTCGTACACGGGGAAGAGTGCCGCTACGGGATCAGGTAACTTAACGGGATGCACTAGAGGGTATAACGGGACTATTGATGTGGCACATGCCTCCGCAGCTGCAGTAATCCTAGCCCCCATAGTCGCCTCAGATAACTCATATACCTACAATGCTTCAACAGGGCGGCTAGCTGTACCTTATGTACAGGCTACTGGGGTTACTACTTCAGCTGTAGCTACTTCATCTATCTCCGCACCTAATTCTACTGTAACTGCGATGTCCATAGACTCTGCTGGAGTAGTAACTGGTGGGAGCGTAAACCTGTCCTTGCAGCAACAAGTCTATCAGCAAGTAGGAGCGAGTTCTCCCAACGCCCCTTCCGCCAGTACGTACTTTCAGTGGACCATCCCAAGTTGGGCTAAGAAAATCACGATTATGTTTAGTGGGGTGAGTAATTCAGGTACGGCAACAACAGATATTCCTCTGATTCAACTTGGATATGGCGGGACTCCTACGTATCTTACATCCGGTTATTTAGGATGCGTATCAGAATTTTTTTCATCGACTAATTTAGCTTCTGCGCAGCTTTCTTCATCTTCAGGTTTTGCAACATCCTTTTCCCAAGCGGCAACCTACGTTAGGCACGGCATTGCTACGCTTACAAATGTTGGTGGGACTAAGTGGGTATATAGTTGTAACTTAGGGCTTTCTGATTCTTTAAGAACTTCCTTAGGTGGGGGCTCTGTTGATCTTGGGAACGCCCTCACAGCCGTCAAGGTAACAACCCAAAACAACACATCCACTTTCTCCGCTGGCACAATTAATCTCTTGGTTGAATAAAATGCATGACGATCACCCCGTAAAACACCTTGTAGACGTAGCTTCAGCCCTAGTAGCATGGGGGGCTGTGTTTAATTTCATCCCTAAACTGGCTGCATTAGGGTCATTGGTTTGGTACATCCTATGTATCTATGAGTCTAAGACCGTACAGGAGTTCATACGTAAAGGGTATAAACACGATGCCAAGCACAAGTAAAAAACAGCATAATATGATGGCGGCGGTGGCGCACTCCCCCGCGTTTGCCAAGAAGGTTGGTATCCCACAGAGTGTCGGCAAAGAGTTTGTCACAGCAGATAAAGGTAAGGTTATGAAAAAGTATTCTGGTGCTGATGGGAAGAGTCAGGTTTCCTCTAGTTCAAACAAACCTACGCCTAAGGATATAGCCGCTATGCAAGCAGCTAAGAAAAATGATGATGCGCTAACCAAAACTCTCAACGCTCCATCTACGCCTCCAGTAAAAATTACTAAAGCTCCATCAAACAAACCTACACCGAAAGATATAGCTGCTATGCAAGCAGCTAAGGAAAATGATGATGCGTTAGTTAAAACTTTGAATAGTCCCGGACCCAATATGAAACGAGGTGGTAAAGTGAAAAAGATGGCTAAAGGTGGAATGGCTGAAAAAGATTGGGAAGGTTCAGCTAAAGACGTAGCTCAGGATAAGAAGCTTGCTAAGAAACGTGGTATGAGCATGGCGGACTGGGAGAAATCCCCTATGGATGCTAAACACGATAAGCAGCAGTCTATGAGCGGCTTGAAGAAGGGTGGCCCTGCTAAGGTTAAAAAAATGTGTAGTGGGGGCATGGCCTCTGGCGGTTCTGCGCGTGGCAATGGCTGCGCAGCTAAAGGAAAGACCCGAGGGAGATTCATCTAATGCGTTCCTCACGGGGTATGGGTGCCATGAACCCTAAGAAACTTAAACGACCTAAACCGAGGAAGAAGTAAATGGCCGGTTCACATTTTACAGGTCCAGTATATTCGGCTAAGGGGTTTGTTGGCCCCGGACGGGTTGATGTTGTCTCTATGGCAACTGGTGGTGCGGGTACGCAGGCAAATCCTTGGACTGGCTGGGATACGGCTATCACTTGGACACCGAATGTCAAGTATGAGTTTGCCGCTGGATACTATTCATACGCTTCTGCTCCGCCTGATTGGAATCAAGACAACATGATCCTGATGGGCACTGCTGACACAGTACTGAGATGTACTGGTGTAGGGCCAGTGATGTATTTTGATGCTGGCACATCCGGCACTGTTGGCAAGACTAATTTATGCGTTGGCCCGTTCATCCTTGAGGGAAACGGCACAACGACTCAGAAAGGCTTGTGGCTGCGTAGCGTAAATCGGTCAAAGTTTTACGGTATTCGTGTTCGTGGCGTGACTCAGTATGGCATTCACCAGAACTTTGGTGTGCTAAACGAATTTTACATGCCAATTATCAGCGGGAACATGGATACAGGATATGTGCTTCCCTCTACGCATTTTTGTATAGACTCGCTTACCTCCACAAACACTTATTACAGCTCGTCAACAAACGTATATAACCCTATCATCGAAGCAAATAAATTAGGCATCGGAATTCAGCTAATAAATCACGCATACAGCACTCAATTCTTTGGTGGTACGTCCGAAGGAATGGGGGTTGGCGTTGAGATTGGAAATGACATATACAGCGGAGCAAACGCCTGTGCTTTTAATTCATTCTACGGTTTGGATTTTGAGGCAAATGCTAATTATGATGCGTATGTAAAAAATTCATTCAATGCTGAATTTCATAATTGCACATTCTTTTCAAGCATAAATACTGTAAACATTACTGGTTCAAATGGGCAATTTAGCTGCATTTCAGGCAGTCTATATGTAGGTCAGGCAATTGTTGTTTCTGGAGCAAACAGCGGTTCCGGCATCATCACGGGGTACACCAATCCAACTACTTACTATGTGATTGCCACCAATGGCTCTACAACATTTACCTTGTCAGCATCCGTTGGTGGGGCGGCGATTTCTACCACAGCAGGGTCAACAACGGGTTTATTCTTCGGATACTCAAATGTAACAGTAGCCTCTGGAGCCAGCTTTACAAAGTTCTTTGGTGGTCAAAATACCAATGCTATTTATGATGGCGGTCTAGGGACGCAATTTGATAATCATGCGTTTGTTGCCGCCAACTATACAAATATAAGTACTGGCGATTTACAATGGAATCGGTGCCGCGACTTTGCAACAAGCAGGACGTTAAACTTCAATCCTCCTGTTGTTCAATATACCAACTCCGTTACTGGGACAATAACAGTAGCAACTGGAACTGATATTTTGATATTGGACGGTTCTTTGGCTGGAACGCTAACGGTTGCACTTCCGGCATACATTGATATGGCTGGTGGTGGCGCGTTGAATCCGCAGTTCTTTAAACTGTGCAGTACTGGCACAATTACAACAGTTACTTTCACTGATCCAAAAGGCAGAACAGTGCCAGCTAACCTTACCGGCACTACGGCCGTTACGGCTGGGTCTTCGTATACGTTCTACTACGGCGCGGCTGGCTTCAAGTGGATCAGGATTGGTTAAGGGCTAAATAAATGGTCGCCAAAACTACACATACAGGTAACTTCTAATGGCCGGTTCACATTTTACAGGTCCAGTATACTCATCCAAAGGCTTCTACGGCCCGACGTATAGTAACGCCTCAATAGTTTATGCTTCTGGGCTTTCTACTATTGCGGGCAATGGCACCACTGATGACTCTGCCGCGATCAATGCAGCATGTCTGGCGCTGTATAACGCTGGTGGCGGGACGCTGGTATTCGATGCCAAGACCTACTATGTGCCGTCAGGTATCAAAGCGTATGTCGGCGTTAGATTGCAGGGTCAGGGATATGTAACCAGCCAGTCATCTTTGAATGCCTCATTCGCGTATGCGTCAGGAACGCGCTTTCTTGGAAACAATACTAATCCCGGCTATTTCGGCAATTGCAATGGCTGGTTTCAAAGGCTATCTCAACAGACCGCCCAGCCTACAATTGACCAAGTAATCCAGCAAGGGTTGATGGGTATTGGTTGTTCAGGCATCTTGTTTGATACCGTTACCTATGGCACCAAGATCGGCTCGCTGTACAACACTGGTGCATTCTATAACTCCGAGTTCAGCAATTTGTGCTGCATCAACTATTCAGTGTGGGGGCTTTATTTTGAGAATTGCACCTCCACAATGTACAAGAGCCTTAATGCCTATACAGCTGTGTCGGGTGCAGTCGGCAGCGTGTATTTTGGGTCAAGTCAGACCGCATATAACGCTGGTGTGTTGGATATTAACAAGGTTGAAACCTACCCCAACAATGCAGGCACAGGTGCAAACGTGCGCGGTATTGTTGTTCAGGCGCGTGCAGGTGCGCAGCTCAATGCCGTGGAGCTTAACTCGGCGACGAATAGTAATGCAGGCAATGTAAAAGTTTCTCAGGCGGCAACCATGTCAAGCGGTTCTGCCACCATTACGGTGACAGATGGGACAAAGTTCCCACGAGATATGCCGGTCACGGTCAGTGCAACAGCAAACGGATTCACAGTCAATCAGACCTACTTTGTCATAAAGAATGGCACAACTGACGGACTATCGGCGAATCAGGTTCAGCTTTCAAATGTGCAAGCAGGTGCGTCGGTCAACGCAACGGGTAATTCTGCGGTAAACCTTGTGACTTACGGATACCCATCATTTGAGGTGTGTGGCAGGGCTTATAACAGCGATTACCCAACAGCTCAGGACAAGCTAGAGATTCCAAGCATTTCCCTGACCACCTCACTATCAGCGGCAACTGGAGCAAATATAAAAGGGTTCACGGGCATCAAACTGTATCCAGAGTCATACCAGACCACGAGTATTTTATGGCAGGCGGCTGGTGCAAATATTCAAATGGCATCGCCCCTGACTGGTGGCGCACAAGGAACAAGCTGTGCGTCTCACATGTGTGTCAGAACAACTACTGTTGCGTCATCTGGTGTATGGTCCGTAGTAGATCAAAACGAAGCCTTCATTTATGATGCGGATTCTGCGTCAAGCGGGCTGTTTTGCTCAGGAGCAGTAGTTTCAACATCATCAGGCATAGTTCAAAAGCCAATAGTCGGCTTCTATAACACTGACACCGCATCTGGATACCCAGCATTCAATTTATCTGATGGAACGCTAGTTTCTCAAGGTACATCCCCCACCTGTACATTCCTAAATGTCCGCACGGATAATGCCGGTAACATGACATATCCGGGAATCGCGCTTGCACAAAAGCAAAGATTGTTTTCGGGAAATTCGGCAGGTTATACGCTTGACTCTGGATACATGGGCACTGTTGTTTTCACCAACGCAACGCCGGGAAGCTGGTTATTCCCAAGCATCTCAGGCGGCAATTCCGCATACGGCACAAACGGCAACTGGGTTGGCGGCGTGTTTGAGTTTGTCAATGCGGGTGGTGCTGCGGTTACGATTAACAGCGCGAATGCCACTCAATCATTCAACAAGCCCTCATCCGGAAAAAACAACTATTCACTGGCTGCGGGTGGCACAATGACAGTGCGAATCTGCACAGACGGAACCAACGCATTCCTCGCCGTAATCGCTAACAACGGTGCGACTTAATGTCCTCCGATAACACTACTACTATTGATGGGCTCCCCTCTGCTAGTACTCCGCTAGCTGGGTCTGAGGAAGTTCCTATATGGCAAAGCGGGGCAACTAAAAAGGTCCCAGTAAGTGCTATCGGTGGGGGTAGTGGGACGGTTACGGCGGTTTCAGTTTCTTCGGCTAATGGGTTTGCTGGATCGTCAAGTGGTGGTACTACTCCGGCGCTTACTCTGTCTACTACGGCAAGTGGGGTGCTAAAGGGGAATGGTACTGCAATTAGTGCGGCGGTAAGTGGCACGGATATAAAAACAGTAAATGGAACCTCCTTGCTTGGCTCGGGAGACGTGGGGGTTGGCGTTACCTCAATCACTGCCTCTACTACACCAGTTAACGGATTATCTCTAAGCGGCGGGGCAATTACTGGTACCGGCACGATAGGTATCACTGGGTCACTTTCTGGAGTTGGCGTAAGTAACTTATCAGGTATTACTGGTACACCATCGGGTACGACTTATTTGCGTGGTGATGGTACGTGGGCTACGCCGTCTGGGGGTTCTGGAACAATCACTGGAGTTACAACAACTGGCTCTGCAATCAACGGGCTATCCCTAACCGGCGGCGGTACTTCAGGTAGCGTAAATGTTGCTTTGACTGGAACGCTCAATCTTTCTTCCCCTCCAGCTATCGGGTGGGCTACGCCAAATACAGTCGATAGTACAACTCTTACAGTAAGGGCGGAGACAATCTTTCCGGCTGTAACTAATCCTGCATCTAACATCGGGCACGTAAGGATGCTAGATGGGGGGGATGGATACGACTATCTAAATATATCTAGCGATGATGGAGAGGGAACTTACTTGCCAGTTGTCTTCCCTACGGGGATTAACGTAGCTGGTGCTACAGGTTTTTCAGGACAAGTTTCTGCAACGGGGTTTTTTTCATCCTCTCCATTAGTTGGCACAACCGCGGGGTACATTAGGCTTACAGATGCCAACAACATAGGGAGCTGGACAATCCGTAGCCCAGTTAGTTTAGCAACTACCCTGACGCTAACCCTACCCACAGGATACCCCGCGTCAACTCAGTTCTTGCAGTCCGATACTTCAGGTAATTTGAGCTGGTCTGCTGCGCAAAAAACAATTACGTCCGGTACAGCGGCTCCCTCTGGTGGGTCCGATGGCGACATATATTTACAGTATGTATAAGGTGACACATGGCTGACAATGTAGGTTATACCCCCGGAACTGGTGCAACTATAGCTGCTGATGACATTGGTGGTATTTTATATCAGCGCGTCAAAATCGGCGTGGGCGTTGACGGCTCAGCTACAGATGTATCCTCTACTAACCCAATGCCTGTTAGTGGCACTTTTTGGCAGACAACGCAACCAGTAAGCGCAACTTCCCTCCCTCTCCCTTCTGGCGCAGCAACCGCTGCCAAGCAACCAGCTTTAGGAACCGCAGGAGCAGCGTCAACTGATGTGCTATCAGTTCAGGGCATTGCGTCCATGACCCCACTAAAGGTTGACGGAAGCGCAACCACTCAGCCGGTCTCAGGTACTTTTTGGCAGGCTACTCAGCCAGTCTCAATCGCCACGATGCCAAGCACTCCAGTAACGGGGACATTCTGGCAGACGACGCAACCAGTAAGCGCGACTTCCCTCCCTCTCCCTTCTGGGGCAGCTACGGCAGCAAAACAACCAGCTTTAGGTACTGCGGGTACTCCTTCCGCAGATGTGCTGACTGTTCAAGGCGCAACCAGCATGACCGCCTTGAAAGTGGATGGGTCTGCGGTTACTCAACCTATATCAGGCACCGTCACAGCTAATGCCGGTACAAACCTGAATACTTCCGCTTTGGCTTTGGAGTCTGGCGGCAACCTAGCCACACTGGTAACAAGAACACCGGCAGTCGGGCAAACCACAATGTCCGGCAGTAGCCCAGTGGTTATTGCATCAGATCAAAGTGCGCTTTCTGTTAACTACGCAGCAGCAGCTACACAGACGTATAACGTAGCTGGTGTAATAACGATCAATACCGTGCTACTTACTTTAGACCTAGCTCAATACCGTGGCGCGTCTATTCAGTGTACGAGTATGGGTACAACTGGTGTAGTTACTCCAGAATGGTCAAACGATAATGCTACGTGGGTAGCGGCAACCATATTTACCCCTCCGGGGGCTAGTGCGACTACATTTAGCGCGGCTGGCTTGTGGAATGTGCAGAAGCAAGCTAGATACTTACGTTTGCGTTTATCCACGGCAACTACTGCGGGCACGACTACGATATACACTGAAGCCTATCAGACTATACCCCAAGCGTGGTTTGCTACCCAGCCAGTTTCAGGAACTTTTTGGCAGGCGACGCAGCCGGTTTCCATGGCAACCAACACCCCAACATTGGCGGCTGGTACAAACTTAGCTGCGGACGTTGGCGTTCAGTACAGAGCAAGTGCAACAGGTGGGGCTACCATTAAGCACGTAATTGCAGCGGCTGGAACCAATGCCACAAGCGTCAAGGCATCGGCTGGGCGTGTTATTGGCTGGTCTTTCTCGAATACTACGGCAGCGTATAAATACGTCAGGCTATATAACCTGACCACAGCCCCTACGGTTGGCACTTCGACGGTGATTCAAACCATAGGCATACCACCTAACGGAATCGCGCAACTTCAATTCCCCGGCGGTATCGGGTACGCGACTGGCATTGCATTATCTATTACGGGGGCAGCGGCGGATAATGACACGACTGCAGTAGTTGCAAATGATGTGGTAGGGGACCTGTTCTACGCGTAATATGCAACCATGCTTACTACCCTATTAAGCCAGCAAACCTCAACCGCTACAAGGGCTTGGATAAAGGTCAGTGGGGTCTGGAAGCAGGCAACCGTGTATATCAAGGTAGGTGGCGTGTGGAAGGTATCCACTCCGTTTATCAAAGTAACTGGCACTTGGAAATAATGAGCCCTAACGATGACCGCCAAAACCACAAATACCACGACGTTTAACCTAGACTTCAACAGCATTGCTGAGGAAGCGTTTGAGCGTTGTGGGGCTGAGATGCGTAGTGGATACGATCTACGAACTGCCCGTAGGTCACTGAATCTGCTTGTGCTGGAGTGGGCTAACCGGGGTATCAACCTATGGACGGTGGAAGAAGGGGATGTCACTCTAATTTCTGGGCAGGCTACCTATAATATCCCAGTAGACACGGTTGATCTTCTGGACCACGTAGTTCGCACGGGGTCGGGTAGCACTCAGTTGGACATCAACATTACCCGTATTTCGGGGAGTACCTATTCCTCGATACCTAATAAAACTGCCACAGGTCGTCCCATCCAAGTATGGATAAACAGGCAATCAGGTGCAACCAATGCGGACGGTACAACGAAGAGCCCGACGATTACTGTGTGGCCTACGCCTGATCCAAGTACCACTTATACATTCCACTATTGGCGTCTACGTCGCATGTACGAGGTGGGTAACGGGGTCAACGGGCAAGACTTGCCGTTCAGGTTCCTGCCAGCCATGGTAGCTGGGCTTGCTTATATGCTGTCTATCAAGATTCCCGGGGCGGAAGCACGCACTCAGATGTTGAAGCAGATATACGACGAGACTTTTCAGTTTGCAGCTGATGAGGACAGAGAGAAGGCGGCGGTTCATTTTGTGCCACGCGAGTCCTTCATAGGGTATCGGTGATGTATGGCTAGCCGGTTTTCATCTGCTAAGAACGCGATTGCCGAATGCGATATTTGTGGTTTCCGCTATAAACTAACAGAACTAAAGCAGTTGGTTATTAAGACCAAGAACGTGAACATCAAAGCGTGCCCCGAATGCTGGAACCCTGACCAGCCGCAGTTGTCCCTAGGTCTCTACCCAGTCAATGATCCGCAAGCTGTGCGTGATCCGCGTCCCGATACTAGCTATTATGCTGTCAATGGGAGTAGGGTTATTGAGTGGAGCTGGGGGCCAGTAGGCGGACCTAGAAACTTCGATGCTGCATTGGCTCCTAACTCACTAGTCGCTACAGGAGCAGTGGGTAGCGTTATTGCCGGACAGACTATTGTGGGGAACTCGTTTAGTATAACCGCTGGGTACGCTACTTATGATGATGGGTCTAATGTAGGTATTGCAATTGGGTATGGAAATAACGAAGATTATTACGGGACTTTTGGTACTGCTACTCCTAATTCAATTTTAGGGTATCCAATATATGCGTGTTATGACCAAGGAGGGGCCTACCCCACAGCAGTTCTTTTTGGGTTATCAGGGTTTACTTCCCAGCCCGGGCAGGCATTTTTTAGCACTATAACTTGCAATGGGGTTACACTGACTTCAGCGAGTGCAGGTTATAACTGGGATGGAGTGTCCATAGCAACTTGGAATTGGTCTCCGGCGCAGTTTGGTTTGGTTTCAGGTAATACATACACAGTTACATTGGGTTGAGGAATTTAACATGAACGACAATAAATCGTTTCCAAAAGAGTCGGTACCGGTGGTAGCTCAGAATTATCACGGTATCCAAAATCACAAAGCCAAGGGGGTTACCTCCAAAGCTATGAAACAAGTAGGGCGCAATATGGCCCGTGCTAAAAATCAGAAGGGGGGTAAGTAATGGCTAGTGGAAAAGGCAACAGGCCTGAGTTTGAGTACTTCGACGCAAATACTGCTGACCCTGTCGGCAAGTATGCCCAACCTAAACCAAACACTAATTCCACCGGCAAGCAGGTAGATACTGGCTATCCTGACCTCGATACGGGATGGGATGATGTACGCGTGAAGGGTAGGTATATGTCGGGTACTAAGAAGAAACAGTACGCTGACATGCGGGGTTTCGGTGCGGCTACTAAAGGTAAGAAGTTTCTACTCGACTCTGAGGATTAACTGTGTTTTACAGTAGTACTACTAGCCTTACGGCACCAGATAACCTCTGGTATGCGATACAGACGTATTGTGAAACTACGGAGCCCTCCTTCGTAGCTAATATCCCTATGTTTGTGGACTTGGCTGAGGAACGGATTTATAACTCAGTCCAACTGCCTGCATTCCGTAAGAACGTAGTAGGTAATATTACATCAGGGAATAAGTACCTGACTCTGCCGACTGATTGGCTAGCTACATCTTCTTTAGCTGTGATAGATAGCTCGGGAAATTATTCTTACCTACTAGATAAGGACGTTAACTTTATACGTGAGTCCTACCCTAACTCTACAGTTACTGGAACCCCGCAGCACTCTGCCATATTTGACTCGAACACATTGTTGCTTGGTCCTACTCCTGATACTAACTACACCAGCGAGTTACACTACTATTATTACCCAGAGTCCATCGTAACGGCGGGTACTAGTTGGCTTGGGACTAACTTTGAGACTGTGCTTCTCTATGGCTCCGTGCGTGAGGCGTATACTTACCTTAAGGGCGAAACTGACATATCTGCATCCTACGAAGCTAAATACCAAGAAGCAATTGGGTTGCTTAAAGTTCTCGGTGACGGTAAAGATCGCCGTGATGCGTACCGGTCAGGACAAGTTAGAGTGCCTGTTACCTAAGAGAACCCTATGGCAATCACGCAAACACTTACTACCAGTTTCAAAACAGAACTCCTGCAGGGGCTGCATAACTTCGGCCCTACTTCCCCAAATACGTTCAAGATTGCATTGTATTCCTCTACTGCAGCACTTAATGCGGCCACTACGGTGTATACAACAACTGGGGAGGTTACGGGGGCTAACTACACAGCCGGGGGTAAAACTCTTACTATTTCCACTACGCCTACGACGGCTTCAGGGGGTACGACGGCGTTTGTTGGGTTTGCGGATATTTCGTGGACACTGGCTACCTTCACTACGGCAGGGGCACTCATATATAACTCGACTAACGGAAATAGAGCGGTAGCAGTGCTTAACTTCGGGGGCAGTAAAACTAGTACCTCTGGGGTATTCACGGTGCAGTTCCCAGCTGCTACAGATACTACGGCTATTATTCGGATATCATAATGTCAGGGTGGGCACCGGTAACCCTGAATGTCCTCTTAGCTACGGAAACCGGGGCATTACTTGTAACCGGAGGAAGTTCTGTTACCTACGTAGCAGCCGTGCAAGGTGGGGTAGCTAATTGGAGTTCTATTTCTACTACGCAAACGCCGGGGTGGGGGCAGGTTTCAGACAGCCAAACCCCTAATTGGAGTTCTATTTCTACTACGCAAACGCCGGGGTGGGGGCAGGTTTCAGACAGCCAAACCCCTAATTGGACCGACATCACAACCTAGAGGTGACTTATGAACTGGCTGGACATTATCGGTGGTATTTTCAAACCCGTAGTAGACCTGATCGAGCACACCATGCCCTCTGGTGCGGATAAGATTCAGTTACAACAGAAGATACTTGAGGCTCAGGCAGCGGCAGCTCAGCAAGCTATGGAGTACGAACGTCAGCTCATGGATGCTCAGAGCAAAGTGATTCTGGCCGAGGCCCAAGGGTCCAGCTGGCTGCAACGCAACTGGCGTCCACTCATGATGGTGTTTTTTGCCTCCTTGGTAGGTGCCCGCTGGCTGGGCTACTCCGCCCCCGGTATGTCCGAAGCTGAAGTGATGGAGCTTTGGGGGATCATCAAGTTAGGTCTTGGCGGATATGTGATCGGTCGCAGTGTAGAGAAAGTGGCCCCTACTGTTGTGGATGCGATGAAAAAATGAACACTGAAAACCTGTATGCGTACAAGTTTCTGGTAGCCCTAGATCGGTTCTTCGGAGCTGTGCTATTTAGAGACCCAAATACAACCATTTCTGCCGAGTGTGGGCTTGAGTTACGTAAGCCAAATCCTGCATGGTGGGCCATACTAATAGGCCGACAGTTCCTTAACCGGTTCTGGCCGGGACACTGTGAGAAAGCGATCAGGTACGATGCCTATATAGCATGGAAAACAGTTAATGCGCTCGGTTTCGATTGTCCTGAACCTACTGAGAGACCCCGATGACCTTCGACGAAGCGTTTCAAATTCTGATCCAGTTTGAGGGAACTTTTGTGGATAACCCCGCTGATCCGGGTGGGGCTACGATGTATGGAATTACCCAGCGTACCGCCCGCGCCTTGGGGTTTATGGGGGATATGAAGGATTTGCCAGTGAATACGGCTAAGAATATCTACAAAACGGGGTACTGGGACCCGATGAAGATTGAGACCCTCCCAGTAGAACTGCAATATGCGGCCTTTGATGCGGCGGTAAATAATGGTATAACACACGCAAACCAGTGGCTCCTTGCGGCTCTGCAAGACGACCCTGCACCAGAGAAAGCACTTCGTAGGTTTATGAGCCTACGGTTGAAGTTTTTTACCAGCCTGAATACGTGGCCTACTTTTGGTAAGGGATGGTCGCGTAGGGTTGCAGCTATTTTACTGATGTAGGGCCATGCCACTAATCAAAGTACCATTTAAGCCCGGGGTCAACCGGGAAATTCCGGAATACGCAAATGAGGGCGGGTATGACTTCTCGAACCTTATTCGTTTCCGTATGGGGTACGCTGAGAAGATTGGTGGCTGGGCAAATACTAACTATGTAGCAAACCCTACTTCCCCGGGGAGCTATACATATAACGGAGTAACACGCTCACTTACTAACTGGATCACGTTAGATGGGGGTAATCTACTAGGGTTCGGTACGACCCAGCAGTACTACGTTCAAAACGGCGTAGGCTCCGCATATAATGACATCTCTCCAGCGGCTAATACTGCTAGTTTGCTAGGTACCTCGTTTCGTACTGTAGCTATGGGTAGTCCTGTGGTAGAAATCTTTAATGCCGCATCTAGCTTTGTGGCCCCTACGTCGGCTAACGGTGGACTTGATGTAGGCTCGGTGGTGTACTTTTATGCGAACCTGTCGGGTAATTTGCTTTTGGAGTCGGGGGCGGGGAATTACATAGATCAAGAAGGTGGGACGGGTGCAGGGTTCAGATTCCTAGTCGGCAGCTCCGTATCTGCACTAACTGTAAACGGGGTAACTCTGAATGCATCCTATCCACAGAGTAGTACGCTATCCACCCCCTACGTAGTAACCTCGGTTAACCGGAAAACTTTGACTTCCGTAACAGCCTCTGGTAGCGGGACGGTTGCAACCCTGATTGGAATAGCTGCGGATAGCACGCTGCCTGTCGCCGTAGGAAGCACTGTATATGTCTATGGGCTTAGTGTGGCTGGGTATAACGGGGCACAGATCGTACAGTCCGCTTCTTACAATTCCAGTACTGGGGTAACTACGATTACCTTTAACTCTACGGTTACAGCTGCGGCTTCCGGGGGCACAGTTACATGGGTTCATAGTTTCCAAGTTATTGGAAGTGGTACAGCATCCGCCGCAGGCACCGACTCCACTATTGCGTCCTTGGCCGTAACTGCAACTTACCTACCCAATGTGGGCGATAACACAACAATATATAGCTCATCTGCGGCACAGAGTTATACTAAGCGTGCATGGTCACAAGCTTCCTTCGGGGATGACTTAGTATTCGCTATTCAAGGTAACCCAATCTACTACTGGGCTAAGGATACGACTAACTGGAACGCAGCTACTACACTGGCTGCATATGCTAATACCAAGCAGTACCAGCAGGTGAATGTGACGGGGTTGACCTCCAGCACGGTTTTTACGGTGGATTTTAACGACTATGTATTCCCGGGGCAGACAATATCTATTGCTTCGGGGACGGGGACTATTAACGGGTCTACCACAGGTACCGTCAAGATAGTGAGTATTACAGGGCTGTCTGTTACGGTGGAATCAACTGCTACCCTTGCATCCTTCTCCAGCACCACAGTCCTAAACCTCTCATACTCCGGCCAATTTGTACCTACCCAGACAAATAAGCTTTACATATCCCCTGTGTATCAGTTCGTTATTGCACTGGGGGCTAACCCATATGACCCTACTAATGCTAATACTACGTTTGACCCGCTGCTAGTCCGTTGGTCTGACCAAGCTAACCCGTATCAGTGGATTCCGCAATCTAGTAACCAAGCAGGCGAACAGTCTTTAGGTAATGGGTCAAAGCTAGTCACTGCGGTTGCCAACCTGCAAATTATCCTGCTGTTCACTGATTCTGCCGTATACCAGATGCAATACGTAGGTGCGCCGTATGTATTTAGCTTTACCATGCTGCAAGACAACATATCCATTATCTCACAGAATGCAGCAATCACTGCTAACAACGTAACATGGTGGATGGGGGTAGATAAATTCTATGCGTTCTCTGGATCAGTACAAGTTATCCCATGCCCGATACGCCGATTTGTATTTAGCAACTTGAACAAACAATATGCATGGCAGACGGTGGCTGGGTATAACGAAGGCTTCAGTGAAATCTGGTGGTTTTATACCTCCAATAACAGCACGGTTAATGATAGTTACGTCAAGTATAACTTTGCGGACCAAGCGTGGGACTATGGGTTCCTGAACCGCACTGCATGGCTTGGGGTGGGGACTCAACCTTATCCAGTAGCTGCATTGAACGTACAGGCTACCTATTTGTACAACTCCATCGGCTCCTCTGATACCACTATAACCGTAGCGGACACCACGTCATTCCCTAGTTCCGGGGTATTACTGATTGGCACGGAGTCCATCCCTTATACGGACAAGACCAGCACGACATTCAAAGGCTGCACTAGGTCCAGCGGAGTAACTCACACGGCTTATTCCCCCGTAACGCTGCTAACCCCAAACCAGCTGGTCTACCATGAGTATTTTGTAGACGACCACACAGTACCCGGGGTTACGCTACCTGTACCTAGTTATTTGCAGTCTTCTGATTTTGGGCTTATGCAAGCAGATGCGGATACTGCGGCGGGTAACTCGTTGTTCATAATGAACCGGATTATTCCAGACCTTACGTTTACTAACTCTACTGCGTCTGGCGGGGTAGTTACGTTTACCCTATACCCACGTCTGAACCCCGGTTCTGCTTATTTGACCAATGTAGACAGCCCAACAATCACGTCTGTCTTGATCCCTCCGGGGGAGCAGGCGGTACCCCCTGAACAATACGTTGGTCAACCTACAAGCAGGGCCTTAGCTACTGCTGGGCAGGGGCAGATTTACACCCGGGTACGTGGGCGCACTATTTCCCTGAAGGTAGAAACCGGGGACTCTGCAACTAAGGTATCGGTATCTGGATACCCCCTGACAATAAATGCTAACTCCATCGGGACTATGTGGCAGCTAGGTCTGTTGCGCTTCGATGTGCGCAAGGATGGTAGACGATGAGCAGTGTAAAACCCATAACTCCACCGAGTTTGCCTATCCCACCGGATGACTATTCGACCCAGTTCCAGACATTACTTAACTCTGTATTGCAACAGTTCGGGGCTAGGGCGGCTAC
>Ga0214164_1000207_pt1 | contig 40606 bp, 40 predicted proteins | sample TroBogepilimnion_13_FD_153003 | JGI IMG/M metagenome (GOLD analysis project Ga0214164, IMG submission 153003) | Freshwater microbial communities from Trout Bog Lake, WI - Practice 03JUN2009 epilimnion v4 | ecosystem: Environmental > Aquatic > Freshwater > Lake > Epilimnion/Euphotic zone ... | reverse complement strand
AAATCTGCCTATGCACCAAGCCTGAGCCTCCCATTCGATCAAATCATCGATGCCGCCCATACTGCAAAGGAATTAGGCGATTGCCCCAGCTGGAGGTATGACGATAAGTCGAATTCCAGAAATTATTGAAATGTATGGCAACGACATTGCGCTACTAATTGGTGGTGCGCTGAGCCGTGGCGATCTATTTGAAAATGCAAAAGCAATGGTTGCTTCAGTTAACAAATTTGCCTAGTAAGATCCGGTAAAAAGCGAGGGGTTAAAATGAGCGAAACAGTAGGGATAATTGCTGGCACCGGTTTTTATACTCTGCCTGCCCTTGCCGGCTCAACACCCCGCGAAGTGAAAACAAAATACGGGTCAGCGCTTTTAACAAGTGGAATGTGGAGTGGCGTACCGATTGAATTCTTAACTCGTCACGGCGTTAAACACAGCGTCCCACCTTCCAAGGTAAATTACCGGGCAAATATTCAGGCTTTTAAAGATTTAGGCATCACAAAGATAATCGCAATCAATGTGGTTGGAAGTATTGATCCAAAATTACAAGCTGGTGATCTACAGATCATTCGGGACTTTATTGATTTTACTTCAGGACGAGAAAATACCTTCTTTGATGGAATCCAAGAATCAGGCGTTCAACACGTTGATGTTGTCGATGCTTATGATCGCGACTTTGGTCGGATCTTGACTGAATCGGCAAAGGAAATAGGAATATCAATAAGCCAAGATGGTGTTTACGCAGGTTTCAATGGTCCACGCTTTGAGACCCCAACCGAGATTCGACTCGCAGCGCTTGCTGGTGCAACAGTCGTTGGAATGACTGGTTGCCCAGAAGTGACATTGGCCTGCGAAGCTGGCCTGCGATACGCGGCGATCGCGCTCTGCGTGAACCCAGCGGCTGGTGTATCTGACCAGAAGATCACAATGGAAGATATCTCAAAAGTTTTAGGGAATTCGGTTCAAAAGGTTATTGATATCTTGGACCATGCAATTTCTAGGATTTAACGGCCTAAGGTGCTCATAAATATGTCATTTATTGTTAAAAATGCCCGATACGTTTATACCGTTAATTCGACCGATCAAGTTTTGGAAAACACAACGGTTGTCGTGAGAGATGGCGTAATCGAGGCGATAAATCCGGCATCACTTCCAACTGATATCAAAGAAATTTATGACGGAACCGATCGTTTAATAATGCCCGGCTTGATTAATACTCACTCGCATCTAGCGATGGTCTTGTTACGTGGCTGGGCAGAGAGTGTAAATCTAGATGGATTTTTAGAACGTGTTTGGGCGGCCGAAGGTGCAATTATGGATAAAGAGACCTGCGCACTTGGCACCGAACTTGGGGCAGCGGAAGCAATTCAAAGTGGAACAACAACAGTTTTGGATATGTATTTAAATCCAGATGCCACCCATCCGGCAGCAATAAAGGTTGGCTTGCGTCACGTAACTGGACCAATATTTTTTGATTTCCCAGGCTTAGATGGTTTGGAGTGGGATCAACGAATTGAATTAGGCAAAAAGTGGCCGGTAATGCTTGAAGCCATGGGTGGCCCAGAAGTTCCGATTTACTTTATGCCGCATGGTACTTATACGGATTCGCCCGAACATTTGAGTGAAGTTGCAGAGTTGGCCCAAGACTTAAATGCCCGGATTCATCTTCATGTCTCTGAAACTTTAAATGAAAATAATACTGTGCAGGAACAGTACAAGAAATCTCCAACCCAAGCTTGTGAAGATACCGGAATTTTAAATGTGCCAACCGTATTTGGTCATGGCGTACATTTGTCTGAATCCGATATCGCAATAGCAAAAATGCATGGCACCGCAGTTGCACATTGCCCCAGTAGTAACTTGAAGTTAGGTAGTGGAATCGCCGACTATCTTCATTACGTAAAAAGTGGTTTACGTGTTGGACTTGGCACTGATGGATGTTCATCTAGTAACGATCTAGATATGTGGCCGGTTATGCGTTTAGCGGCAAATCTAATTTCAATTAAGCATTCACCCAGTGACGTTAAACCAACTCAACTAGTCCGGGCTGCAACAATTGATGGAGCCAAAGCAATCGGAATTGACCACCTGGTAGGAAGCATTGAAGTCGGAAAGCAGGCTGACTTAATTGCAATTGACTTAACCGCCTTGCACTTAATGCCGGTTCACAACGTTGCCGCGCTCTTGGTTTTTGCCGCTGGACGGTCTGATGTTGTTGATGTCTGGGTAGCTGGCAAGCAGGTTTTAGCTGGCAGGCATCTGACGACAATCGATGAGAAAGAGTTGCGAAGTCGGGTTAGCGAAAGAATTAAAGTTCTCGACCAGGTAAAGGTTAAGTAAGTTGCGATATTCCAACGCCCATGAGGCAATTCGTGAATTAAAATTGGAACCATTAGCTGGTGAAGGTGGATATTTTGCAACCGCCCATCGGGATGAATTTGGGAACGCCATTTATTTTCTTATGACTTCGGAAAGTTATTCAGCCTGGCACAAATTGAGCGAACGCGAGACCTGGGTGTTCTTAGATGGGTCACCAGTAGAATTATTTACGCGCACTAGCTCCGGGGAACTAAATAAAGCAATACTCCACCAGACCACGGGGCAATTTGAGCGTTCCATTGAACCGGAAACTTGGATGGCGGCGAGATCACTTGGCGAGTACTCATTAGTTCTCTGTTTCCTAGCACCACCTTTTTCTCAGATGACCTTACTGCCACGTGAGGAATTTACTTCTTGGAAGGCTAACGACCCAACTATTCCGGAGTTATTAAATGACTAATAAATCAACCGTTTTAATTACCGGAACATCGGGCTACATCGGGAAAAACCTGAAGGAGTTCTTTACTTCTGAAGGTTTTGATGTTGTGGCTCCAGATCGAACTGATTGCAATCTTTCAGTGATTGGATCAATGACAAATTATTTATCAACTCTTGCTAAAACCGGTATTGCTGTTGATTTCATCATTAATAATGCAGCCTCGCAGGTAGTGGAAGAATTCAAGGCAATGACGCCCGAATCTATTGCGGATATTTTCCAAATTAATTGCAATGCAATTGCCGAAAGCTATGCATTTGTAAGTAAGAATAATTTGCAAGTTAAATCAATTCTAAATATCTCATCGATAGAAGCGATACATCCACGTGGGGGACATGCAAACTATGGTGCGTCGAAAGCTGCACTGGAATCATTAACCCGATCCGCCGCCGTTGAACTTGCACCAACAAGATCGAATGCCTTACGCCTGGGATTAATCTCTCGACCTGGCATTGAGAGTTCTTGGCCGGAGGGTGTTAACTCCTGGAAAAAGCAGACACCTCTTTCTCGTCTTGGCGAAATAAAAGATGTGACGCAGGCAGCAAAATTCTTACTCTTATCCGAATGGATTACCGGAGAAATTTTAACCTTGGATGGCGGAAACTCGGCGACTCCAAACTGGTAGGAAATCAGGTAAGCCAGTAGAAATAGAAATCCCTTGATGATAGGTTCGCGCCTAAGCAGAAAGCAAAGGAATTTCCCCACCCCTCCCTTCTTGCTATCAATGTACCCTCGAGAGGAGTTTTATGAAGAAGCGTTTCATTGCAAGTGCAACTGCAGTTGCCCTTGTTGTAATGGGCTTTAGCGCGACCGCATCACAAGCTGCTACCAATGATGACTCAAAGTGTGGAACCACCGGAGTTATCTGTATTGGTGTAGTAACTGATATCGGCCACGTAACAGATAAGTCGTTCAACCAGTCAGCATGGGAAGGCGCTCAAGCAGGCGCAAAGGCAGTTGGCGGAATTGCTAACTACATCGAATCAAATGCTGCAACAGATGCCGAATACGGCAGCAACATGGATCTATTTGCTAGCAAGCACTACAACATCATCGTCACTGTTGGATTCTTGATGGCAAATGCAGCAGTAACAGCAGCTGCAAAGTATCCAAACATTAAGTTCATTGGTGTAGATCAATTCCTAGATACAACCAAGACAACTCCAAATCTTGCAGGCCTTAACTGGCACGAAGATCAAGCTGGTTTTATCGCTGGTTACCTTTCAGGCTACCTAACCAAGACAGGTAAGACTGGTGAAGTTCTAGGACTTAACATCCCACCTGTTTATCGTTATGCAGCAGGGTTCCAAAACGGAGTTGCATATGCAGCCAAGGAGCAGAAGAAGACATTCCCTGCTACAAAGATCATCTACCACCCAGCTGGCGACAATGCATTTAGCGATCCAGCATTCGGTGCTTCAAACGCAGCTCAGCTTCTATCTCAAGGTTACGACGTAATCTTTGGTGCTGGTGGCGGAACCGGAAATGGTGCAATTGCCCGTGTTGCTAAGGCAAAGGGTAAGTACTGCATCGGCGTAGATGTTGATCAATGGAATACCGTTCCAGAAGCTCAACCTTGCCTAGTTACATCAGCCGAGAAGCTAGTCGGACCTGGTGTTGCTGAATTAATTTCTCAGTACAAGGCTGGAACATTTGCTGGTGGAAACGTTTACGGAACCGTAGGCGTAGCTCCTTACCACGCATTTTCTAGCAAGGTACCTGCAGCTGTTCAAAAGAAGGTTGCAGCAGTTACAAAGTCGATTCTTTCAGGATCACTTTCAACTGGAGTCAAGTAATTAAGAAGTAAAACTTCGAATGGCAGGCGAGTAAATCGTCTGCCATTCGATTTTTCATTTAGTAATAAAGCATCAAATTTTTCTACACCAACGAATCGAGCATTAGTTGAAGTTGAGAGTAACTCGAGAAGTTTTAGTACCGATCGCCTCAGTTTTGGTGGCGCTAGGTATTGGTGCAATTCTGATTGCAGCTCAGGGTCATAGCCCACTTAAGGCTTATCACGTCTTAATTATCAAAGGTTTTCAAAGCACTGTCGGACTTCAATCAACGTTAAGTAAAGCCGGAATTTTAATAATGGCTGGTTTGGCCATCACCGTTGGCCTACGCGCGGGTCTATTCAATATTGGGGCCCAAGGACAGGTACTTAGCGGTGCACTCGCATTTTCATATGTTGGATATCGAATCCACGGGTTGCCTATCTGGATTCACATCCCACTAGCACTAATTGTTGGTGCAATTTTTGGTGCACTTGTTGGCGGTTTTGCGGGATATCTAAAAGCGTCTAGAGGAGTTCACGAAGTAATTTCCACCATCATGCTAAATAGTATTGCGGCGGCAATCGTTGATTATCTAACCCAAAATCAATTTAAATTAAAGAACCAACCGAATACCAGAACGGCGGATATTTTAGGCTCGGCTAAATTGCCACATATTTTTGGTTATCCCACCGGATTTTTAATTGCAGTTTTATTGGCAATCTTTATTAATTGGTTATTTAAGCGAACCACTACCGGCTTTGAACTTGAAAGTGTTGGGCGAAATAGAGCAGCTGCTTGGTATGCCGGAATTTCAGTAAAGCGAACGATCATTTTGGGTATGGTTTTCAGTGGTGCAATTGCAGGATTTACTGGTGGGATTTTTACCTCCGAAACAACCGGTTATTTCGTTCCCGCGTTTTATAGTGGAATCGGCTTTGATGGAATTACCGTTGCACTGCTTGGCAGAGCGAATCCACTCGCAATTATTCCTGGGGCAATATTTATTGGTGGCATGAGGTCAGCCCAATCCGCGATTCAATTTGAGGCTGGAGTTGCGCCAGATATCATCAACTTATTGCTAGCCCTGGTCTTATTTTTTGCTACCGCCCCGTTCTTGGCTAAGTTGATTAAATCTGAATCAAAAACCTTAACGACGACTTCTGGATGGGGTTCATGATGGGACGGATCCTTTCACGAATCAATTTCCGGTCATGGAAGTTTTTGATTGGCCTAATTGTGCTAGTAACTTGGATCTATTGCTACGTGGCAAATCAAGATATTACTAATTCCGTCGTGGCTTCTGGCATGCGTTTCGCCATGCCTCTGGCTCTCGCCGCCATGGTGGGAATCATGTGCGAACGTTCTGGCGTGATCAATATCGGTATTGAAGGCACGATGTTGCTCTCAGGCTTTACTGGTTTTTATGTGGCCTCATTTACCAAAAACATCATTCTTGGCTTGGTGATTTCAATCCTTACTGGAGTTTTGACTTCATTTCTCCACGCGATGATGACTATTAAATGGAAAATGGATCAGATCATCGCCGGAACTATCATCAATATCCTCGCCTCTGGATTGACCTCCTTCCTCTACAAACAAGGTTCAACCATTCCAAATACTTGGCCAATATTCGATATTCCAATTCTTTCTAACATTCCATTTATCGGTCACGCTTTCTTTAGTCAACAAGGCCCAATTCAGTATTTAGGTTTGCTATTAATTCCAGGTATCTGGGTGATGATGTACAAAACCAGATGGGGCCTGCGCACCAGGTCGATTGGCGAGAATCCAGGTTCGGCTGATACCGCTGGAATTTCAGTAATCAGAATGCGAATGATCAATGTAATGATCGGTGGCGCAATCGGTGGTTTGGTTGGTGGATTTATCTGTCTAGAACTTGTTGGATCATTCAGCAATAACTTTACGGCCGGAGCCGGTTTCACTGCCTTAGCTTTGATGATCTTTGGAAGATGGAATCCGCTCGGAGCTTTTGCCGCTGCAATTCTCTTTGGGTTAGCCCAGGCGCTAGCAACTCAACTTCAGATTTTTGGAATCAATAATGTGCCAAACCAATTCATAACCATGCTGCCATACGTATTCACAATTCTGGTTTTGGCATTCGCGGCTGGGAAAGTGCGACCTCCTGCAGCAGCGGGTAAGAGTTATGAGAAGGAAAAGTCATGACGAATAACTCACTACTTAAAATGGAAAATATTAGTAAGTCATTTCCAGGCGTCAAAGCTAATGAAAATATTTCGATCGAAGTTAATAAAGGTGAGATTGTCGCACTCCTTGGTGAAAATGGTGCTGGAAAATCAACTTTAGTTAAGACCGTCTTTGGTTTAATCAAACCTGATTCTGGAACGATCACAATTAAAGGTGAAGTGATGGAGCCAGGAGATACTGCGGTGGCAATTCGTCATGGAGTTGGCATGGTTCATCAACATTTCCAACTTGTTCCAGTGATGACGGTTGCGGAAAATATCATGCTCGGTGACGAACCCCATCGTGGAGCTTTCATTTCATATGCAAAAGCCAAACAAGTTGTTCGTGATTTATCCGAGAAGTTTGGTCTAGAGATTGATCCCGATGCGGTTGTTGAAGATCTTCCAGTGGGCCTTCAACAACGAGTCGAAATTTTAAAGGCTCTTCGCAAAAATGTGGATCTTTTGATTCTTGACGAACCTACCGCAGTCTTAACACCCCAAGAGATTGATGAACTTCTAGAAGTTATCAAAAATCTAGCTAAGCAAGGTGTTGGCATAATTTTTATTACCCACAAACTTCGTGAGGTTATTGCTGTCGCAGATCGAGTAGTAGTTCTTCGTAATGGAAAAATGGTTGGAACTACCTCACCAAAAGAAAGTAATGAATTACAACTTGCCCAATTAATGATTGGAAGAGAAGTAATTTTTCAACTTAATAAAGGCGTGGCCAATCCAGGTGATGTTGTTCTGGAAGTTAATGACCTACAGGTAAGAGATGATCGAAAACTCATGGCGGTCGACGGACTTAATTTGACGTTGCGAGCCGGTGAGATTCTTGGCGTCGCTGGGGTTGAAGGAAATGGCCAGCGTGAATTAGTCGAAGCTCTTTGTGGAATGCGTCCGACAGTTCAAGGTTCATTCAAAATTCTAGGAATTGATGTAACTGGCAACTCACCAAGGTCCATTCACTCCCAAGGCGTTTCCCACGTTCCAGAAGATCGAGAAAAGGATGGGCTAATCTCCTCACTTTCTATCGAAGAGAATTTGGTATTGGATCAATACAAATCTGAGCCGTTTGCTAAAGGTTGGATTCGTAATTTAGGTGCTATTTCTGATTATGCAACTGAAATGATTAAGAAATTTGATATTAGAACACCATCAGGTAAGACGCCAATAAGTTCGCTATCGGGTGGAAATAAGCAGAAAGTTGTAATTGCTCGCGAGCTTACCCAGGATGCAAAAATCGTTATCGCCGCTCAACCAACACGCGGTATTGATATTGGTTCGATTGAATTTATTCACAATCAATTGCTTGCGGAACGTTCTACTGGAACCGCAGTTTTGCTGGTCTCGTCAGAGCTAGATGAAATCCTTGCCTTGTCAGATCGGATTGCAATCATTTATCGGGGCAAGATTGTGGCAACTTTAGATTCGACAAATGTCGATCGCACAAAAATCGGGCGCTTGATGGCCGGAGCAAGTTCTTAAGTTTTGAGGAAATGGTCTAAATCCAGGCCCCAAGTAGGCCCATTTTTTGAGCTTTTAGGCCGTTTTGACCCCAACCTGCTCGGGAAGGTAACCTAACCCTCTGCTTACGAAGGCCCAGGCCTCGAAGGCTAAATTCAGATCAATAGTTTTATAAAGCTAGAAAGAGAGAAACCTCGTGCGCACATTTTCACCAAAAGCCGGTGACGTCATTCGTAAGTGGCATGTCATCGATGCAGAAGGCGTAGTACTAGGTCGTCTAGCTAGCCATGCCGCTGTTCTACTTCGCGGAAAGCACAAGACAACATTCGCACCACACATCGACATGGGTGACTTCGTCGTTGTTATCAATGCAGAGAAGGTTGTTCTTACCGGACAAAAAGCCGGACAAAAGTTTGCTCACCACCACTCAGGTTATCCAGGTGGTATGACTTCTATCGTTTACTCAGATTTGTTAAACCAAGATCCAACTCGCATTGTTGAGAAGGCAATTCTTGGAATGTTGCCAAAGAATAAGTTGGGACGTTCTGTCGGAACCAAGCTAAAGGTTTACGCAGGTCCAACACATCCACATGCAGCGCAAAACCCAACAGCATATGTATTCACCCAAGTTTCCCAGATCGTTAAGAAGTAACGGAGCGCCTAATGTCTGATTTTGATACCACTATCGATACCGCAATTGATTCAGAAGAAGAATTAACTTCTTATTCTTCATCAACACCAGGTGCGACCATGGGCCGCAAGGGCGTTACTGCTCCAGGTGGCGGAACCGGTCGTCGTAAGGAAGCAGTTGCACGTGTTCGCCTAGTTCCAGGTTCTGGCAAGTGGGTTGTTAACGGCAAGGCACTCGAAGTTTATTTCCCAAACAAAGTTCACCAACAACTTGTTTCAGAACCTTTCCGCACAGTTGGTGCTGAAGGTTCATTCGATGTAATCGCACGTATCAACGGTGGCGGAACATCAGGACAAGCAGGAGCACTTCGCCTTGGCGTTGCTCGTGCACTTAATGAAATTGATCGCGATGCAAACCGTCCAGCGCTAAAGAAGGCTGGCTTCCTTGCACGTGATGCTCGTGTTATCGAACGTAAGAAGTACGGCCTTAAGAAGGCTCGTAAGCGTTCTCAATACAGCAAGCGTTAATTTCAAAAAACAAATGGCGCTCTTTGGCACCGATGGTGTTAGAGGTCTTGCTAACGATGTACTCACCGCAGAACTAGCTCTTGATTTAGCAGTTGCTGCTGCACACATACTTGCTGATACCGGCGCCTTTGCTGGTCATCGTCCGCGCGCAATCGTCGGTCAAGATTCTCGCGCTTCTGGTGAATTTCTAGAAGCAGCAGTTATTGCTGGATTAGCTAGCGCTGGCGTTGATGTTTATCGCGTTGGCGTTCTTCCAACTCCTGCGGTTGCACATTTAGTTGCCGAAAGTGGTGCTGATCTTGGCGTAATGATTAGTGCATCGCATAATCCAATGCCAGATAATGGAATTAAATTCTTCGCCAAAGGCGGGGGAAAGTTGGATGATGCTTTAGAGGCAGCGATCGAAACTCGCTTGAAAGAACCTTGGAAGCGTCCGACAGGCGCCGATGTTGGTCGCGTAGTTTTAGATGAAAGCGCTGCCGAACGTTATATCTACCATTTACTCTCATCGCTAAACACTTCACTTTCTGGAATTAAGGTTGTTGTCGATTGTGCAAATGGTGCGAGTTCAGAAGTAGCCCCAGAGGTCTATGCCCGCGCTGGCGCAGATGTAATTGCCATTTCGAATAAGCCAAATGGTTTGAATATAAATGAGAATTGTGGCTCGACCCACCTAGAAAACTTAATCGCCCAAGTTAAAGCAACTGGAGCCGACCTTGGAATTGCCCATGATGGCGATGCCGATCGTTGTCTCGCTGTTGATTCAAAAGGCGAAGTTATCGATGGGGACTTCATCATGGCGATCTTGGCTGCGGACTGGAAGGTTTCGACAGTTGTTGGAACGGTTATGTCTAACTTGGGTTTTGTGAAGGCGATGAATGAACTTGGAATTAAAGTTGAAAAGACAGCCGTTGGCGATCGCTATGTTTTAGAAAATATGTTGGCCAATAATCACATTTTGGGTGGCGAACAATCTGGCCACATCATTATGCGAAATCACGCCAATACTGGTGATGGCGTTCTAACTGCACTTCAACTTATGCAAGTTATGGCCAAGACTGGAAAATCGCTAACCGAATTGGCTTTGGTAATGCAACGCTTCCCACAGGTCCTGGTAAATGTGAAGGACGTCGATAAGTCTAAACTGGATTCGGCAAACAAACTTCACGAAAAAATTGATTCTCACGAGAAATCACTTGGCGATAGCGGACGAATTCTGGTTCGCGCATCAGGCACCGAGGCTCTGGTTCGCGTAATGGTTGAGGCGCAGAGTGAAGAAAAGGCGAAAGAGATAGCATCCGATCTTGCTGAAATAGTAAGATCAGAACTGAAATAGAGTTTAAAAGCACCAAATAATTAAAGGAGCCCAATCGCCATGTGCGGCATCGTCGGTTACACCGGTAAGGCTCTAGCTCTCTCACCAGTTTTAGAAGGCCTACGCCGTCTGGAATATCGCGGATACGACTCAGCTGGAATTGCCTTGGTTGTTGGCAGCGGTGAAAAACTTTGGGTCGAAAAGCGCGCTGGCAAACTTGGAAATCTCGAAGAGATTCTCGGCGAAAAAATTCCACAGTCACATAGCGGAATTGGTCATACTCGTTGGGCAACACATGGTGGACCAACAGATACAAATGCTCACCCACATTTAGATAACGAAGGAAAACTTGCCGTTATCCATAATGGAATTATTGAGAACTACCTAGAACTTAAGGCCGAACTGGAAAAGCGTGGTCATGTCTTTAAGTCAGAGACCGATACCGAGTCGGTTGCACACTTACTAAGCGATGCACGAAAGAATCACAACGGCGATCTTGCTGCAGCGATGCGCGAAGTATGTAGTCAATTACGTGGTTCCTTTACCTTGCTTGCAATTCATTCGGATGAGCCGGGTCGAATTGTTGGGGCACGCCGGAACTCACCTCTAGTTGTTGGTGTTGGTGAAGGTGAGAACTTCTTGGCTTCCGATGTTTCAGCATTCATTAGCCATACCAAGCGCGCGCTTGAACTTGGCCAAGATGAAGTTGCCGATATAACTTCTTCTTCGATCGTTATTACCGATTTAAGTGGAAAAGTTTTACCTCATAAAGAATATGAAATTAATTGGGATGCCTCGGCTGCTGAACGCGGTGGCTATGAACATTTCATGCTGAAGGAGATCTTTGAACAACCTAAGGCAATTCTCGATACATTGCTTGGGCGCACCAAAGGTTTAGATGCAAAAGTTACCAAGGGAATTAATCTAGAAGGTATCGGCAAGGTTGTAATCATTGCTTGCGGAACCGCTTATCACGCAGGTCTTGTTGGCAAGTATGCAATTGAAAAGTGGGCGAATATTTCCGTTGATGTTGAAATGGCATCGGAGTATCGATATCGCGAACCAGCTGTTGACTCAAAGACATTATTAATTCCTATTTCTCAATCGGGTGAGACCATGGATACCTTGATGGCGATGCGTTATGCCAAAGAACATGGCGCCCGAGTTTTCTCAGTTTGCAATACGAATGGTTCAACAATTCCTCGTGAATCTGATGCGGTTCTTTATACCCATGCCGGTCCAGAGATTGCGGTCGCTTCAACCAAAGCATTTGAAACCCAATTAGTTGCAATGTATCTAATTGCACTGCACCTTGGTCGGGTTCGCGGAACGATCGATGCCAAGTTGGCTCTGGAAATTGAAGCCGAATTGGCCGAACTTCCAGCGAAGGTAGAACAAGTTCTGGAAACTGTTGAACCGCTTCGCGCACTTACCCGTAAATTTAAAGATTCATCTTCAATGCTATTTCTCGGTCGCCACGTTGGATTCCCAACTGCGCTAGAAGGAGCGCTAAAGCTCAAGGAACTTGCTTACATGCACGCAGAAGGATTTGCCGGCGGCGAACTTAAGCATGGTCCAATCGCTTTGATCGACAAAGGAACTCCGGTTGTTGCAATCATGCCAGCAGAAAATTCATTGCTTGCTGAAAAAATGGCCTCAAATATTCAAGAAGTAAAGGCCCGTGGTGCAATTATTATCGCAATCGCAGATGCCCCATTAGCATCAGCAGACCACCTAATTCGTATTCCAAAGACGCATGAGTTTTTGGCGCCGGTATTAGCGGTCGTTCCACTCCAAGTTATTGCTTATGAAATGGCGGTTGCGCGTGGGAATGATGTTGATCAACCTCGCAACTTGGCTAAATCAGTAACTGTCGAATAAGGCTAAGAGTAAAGATGAAGTTCGATATCTCCCCACAACGCAGACGAGAAATGTTCCATGCATTGCGGGTCTCCGCAATTTTGTTCCTCGGTTTTTTAATTGTTACCGAACAAGTTCTAACTCGCGGATATATTTATCGGGTAGATCACTACATTGAAAGATTAAAGCACCACACTTTCCGAGGCACTACCAGCCATATCCTTTTGGCCATTGACGACCTTGGCCTTCGCTGGTTTACCGCTACCGTGCTTCTAGTATGCGCAGCATTCATTGGATTACGTTTCAAATCTTTTCGACCATTTAACCTTTCGGTCTTAGCTCTTCTTGCTCTAAATGGTGTTGTTGGTATTTCAAAGTTAGTTATTGGACGCACTAAGCCGCGTCTTTATGTTGATGCTCTTCACGCCAATGGAATGTCTTATCCAAGTGGTCATGCATCGAATGCCCTTTTATCTTGGGGCATGCTGGCCTATTTAATTTATCGTTATACCAATCGAGCACCGTTCCAAGGCGTGCGCCTTTATCCATTAGTTGGCATTATTACCGGATCGGTTTTTGTAGTTTCACTCATTCGCAAAACGCACTGGTTTTCAGATCTACTTGGTGGAGTATTTATCGGCGGCGCACTTTTGGTTGCGATCATTGCCATCGATCGATTTATCCCATCAGATAGGCAGCCATCGTGAGTAGTTCTATCCTTGGAATAGGAATAGACGTTGTCGATATTTCTCGCTTTCAAGAATCACTTGATCGCACACCGGGATTAATGGAACGGGTATTCACACCAAACGAAGCCAAATTAAAGATGGCTTCCCTTGCCGCTAGGTTCGCAGCGAAAGAGGCGCTTGCTAAAGCCCTAAATGCAAAGGCTGCTTTCAATTGGCAAGACGCCGAAGTAATTAGCGAAGAGACTGGAAAACCAACCTTCACTTTTCATGGCGAGATGGCAAAGCGTTTGGCGGATAAGACCGTGCATTTGACGCTGTCACATGATGCCGGAATTGCATCGGCGATGGTTATTGTCGAGAATAAGTAATTATGCGCGCATTTGTAGAAGTTGATTTGAAGGCAATCGCTAAAAACATAAAGTGGATTAAGCGTGGAACAAAGGCCGAGATCCTGGCCGTTGTTAAAGCCGATGCATATGGACATGGCTTAATTCCGGTAGCTAAAACGGCACTAAAAGCGGGTGCTACCTGGCTCGGTGTCGCACTTCTTGAAGAAGCACTCTTGCTTCGCAAAGCAAAGATCAAAGCGCCACTAATCGCTTGGTTAACGCCACCAGGCGAAGATTTAGTTGCTGCAATTAAAAATGATATTCAATTAGCGGTTCCGTCAGTGGCTCATTTGAAATTGATTGAGGCCGCCGGAAAGAAGGCAAAGCGGACTCCTAAAGTTCATATCGAAGTCGATACTGGAATGACTCGTGGCGGTTTACTTTCTGAATGGCCAGAGTTCTTAAAGGTCATTTCAAAATCAAAAGTGGATGTCATCGGATTTTGGTCGCACTTTGCCCGAGCTGATGAACCAGGCCAAAGCTCAAATACAGCCCAAGAGAAGCTTTTTAATAAGCGCCTTTTAGAGTTGATGAACGTTGGAGTTATTCCTCAATATATTCACTTTGCAAATTCGGCCGCGACGTTAACCATTCCAGCAGTTCATAATCAAATTGTTCGAGTCGGAATTGCTATGTATGGGTTAAGTCCAGATGTTGTACATATGGGAAGTTCGAAAGATTTGGGATTAACTCCAGCGATGACTGTTAAGGCGGTAGTTCATTTAGTTAAGGATGTCCCAAAGGGATCACCTGTCGGATATGGCGCTACGGAAAAGACTAAGAGCGACACCAAACTTGCAATCATAAGCATGGGTTATTCCGATGGAATCCCTCGTCCAACTAGCAATGCAGCGGGAGTATTTGTTGGTGGCAAGCGCGCCCCAATTATTGGTCGAGTATCTATGGACCAATTTGTGGTTGATCTCGGAAAGAATTCTCGAGTCAAAGCCGGCGATATTGCAACCGTTATCGGTGGTAAGGGTTATTCGATTGACGAATGGGCAAGTGCGGCGGGAACAATTAATTACGAAATTGTCACCCGAATTGCCTCACGTGTGCCTAGAATCTATTCGTGAAAGCACCGCTGCTATCAATTAGAAACCTCAGTATTAAATTTGGCGGGCTAGTTGCGTTAAATGAGGTAAATCTAGATCTAGATGCAAATGAAATTGTTGGGCTAATTGGTCCTAATGGTGCCGGCAAGACGACGCTATTTAATTCCATTTCTGGATTAGTTTCGGGCGTGGGAAGTATTGCGTTAAATGGTTCTCCCTGCGCGTGGCCAAAACCCCACGAACTAGCGGAACTCGGAATCGCACGAACTCTTCAAGGAGTTGGGCTATTCCCTGAGATGACAGTTTTAGAAAATGTCATGGTTGGCGCTACCAAATATGCAAAGGCTAGCTTGATCCGCTCAGCCCTTGGCCTTGATCGTCGCTTCGAGGCGAAGTTAAAAGATCTGGCCCTGGCTGCGTTGGCAAAAGTATCCTGCACTTCAATTGCAAAACAGAAAGTTAGTGAACTTCCTTATCCAATAACCAAGCGAGTAGCCATTGCTCGGGCGCTAGTTAGTGATCCAAAAATTCTTTTGCTAGATGAACCAGCCGGTGGCCTAGGTGCTGAAGATATCGCTTGGTTAAATGAATTCATTAAGGCGATTTCAAAACAGTGCTCGGTTTTAATCGTCGAACACCATATGGATGTAATCATGTCCGTCTGTGATCGGGTTTATGTTTTAGATTTTGGCCAAGTAATTGCCGAAGGTAAGCCAGAGATGGTTAAGAAGGATCCAGCAGTAATTGCGGCATATCTTGGAAGTTCGGCGGTCAAATAATGTCTCTGATCATTAAGAATCTCTGCGTTAATCATGGTTCGATTGAAGCGATTCATGATCTCTCTTTTAAGGTTGAACCAGGTGAATTGGTTGCGATTATTGGCGCAAATGGCGCTGGAAAGACGACCTTGCTTCGCACTCTTTCAAGTTTAAAGAGCCCAGCAAGTGGCAGTGCTACTTGGGATGATTCAGATATATTGAATAAAAAACCAGAAGATTTAGTACGACAAGGGATTTTGCATGTGTCCGATGGAAAGACCGTAATCCCAGAATTAACTGTTAAAGAAAATTTGTCGCTCGGGGGATTGTGGCGAAAAGATAAACAGGATGTTGCTCTTGCTACAAATGAAGTATTAGATCTATTTCCAATTTTAAGCGAACGTGCTTCACAACGCGCTGACACCTTATCCGGGGGAGAGCGCCAAATGTTAGCTATTGGACGAGCTCTAATCGCCAGACCAAAATTATTGTTGTTAGATGAACCTTCCCTTGGACTGGCACCTTTAATAATCGATCAAATATTTTCTGCGATTAAAGCACTTCGAAATCGCTTGGGCTTAACAGTTCTACTTGTTGAACAAAATGCCATGGGCGCGCTTGGGATTGCAGATCGCGGAATTATTATCAATTTAGGGAAGTTAGTAGCAGAAGCTAAAGCTAAAGATTTGATAAACGACCCTGGCCTTAGCGCCGCATATTTGGGATTCTAGTTATGCGACTTTTAAGCACACTATTAATCGGAATAAGTTCTGGATCAATTTATGCATTAATGGCTCTGGCACTTGTACTCGTTTGGCGATCGACGCGAGTTGTCAATTTTGCACAAGCTGGACAAGCAATCGCATCAACTTATATCGGTTATGTAGTTATAACTCATACAAATAACTATTGGTTGGCACTTCCAGTTGCGATTATGGCTGGTGCACTAATTGGCGCGCTCTCCGATATTCTTTTGATTAGACCTCTGAACAAGCGGATCACAAGCGGACCAGTCAAAGAGATCGCGCCAGTTATAGCTACGCTTGGCTTACTAGGTTTGATTCGCTCACTCGTCGGAGTAATTTGGGGTGGCGATCTAAAGCGATACAACGCACCAGTTTCAATTAATGGCTTTACCTTTGGTCACACGACGATCCCGTTTTCGCGCTTTAATTTATTGATTGTTTTTACAGCTGTTGCAGTAATGGCAATTTTCGCCTTTGTATTTCAACGAACCGGGCTCGGTTTGGCACTTCGCGCATCGGCATTTCAACCTGAAATTGCCAGGTTGGCTGGAGTTCGTGTTGATCTGGTCCGCACTGTTGGTTGGGCAATTGCAGGTGCAACTGGGGCAATCGCAGGAGTGCTCATAACGCCATCTACGTCGCTCTCACCAAACTCATTGGATCTACTTTTAGTTCTTGGATTTGTTAGTGCAGTAATCGGGGGTCTAGAAAGTTTGATCGGCGCGGCAATTGGTGGAGCAATTCTTGGAATCGGTCTTGCATTAATTCTGGAATATGTCAGTACTTCACTTGCCTTCCCGGCAGCCTTTATTGTTTTAATGTTGGTTTTGATTATCAAGCCATCTGGAATTCTAGGTTCAAAGGCGGGACGCGATGCTTAAGTCAAAGCCGATTAGATTCCTTCTTTTAATTTTGGTTGCTGGAGTTCTATTTTTACTTGGAAATGTACTTCCAGATTATCGAGTTTATGAAGGTGCTACCGCTTCAATCTATGTAATAGCAATTGCTTCAATTATTTTATTAACTGGATATTCTGGTCAGATTTCACTTGGACATGGTGCGCTGATGGCGATTGGCGGTTATGCCGCAGTACTTTCTAGAAAGTATTGGCATACCTCAGGAGTTATTTCGTTAATTATTGCCGTTCTAGCAGCCGCGCTCTTTGGTGTGATTTTGGGTTATGCCGCGGCAAGACTCCGGGGGCCATACTTAGCCGGAACAACGCTGGCGCTTGCGGTAGGTTTACCGTCGCTAGCAAATCAATTTCATTTCTTGGGCGGCGAACAAGGATTAAATTTTGATATCGGTGCGCCACCAAAGTTTCTTGGTTCGAATTTCTCAACGACCAAATGGTATTTCTGGATCTGCTCTATTGCGGCACTAATAATTTTTTGGCTTGTTCAAAATTTATTGCACAGTAGATACGGTCGTCAGTGGAAGGCGATGAGATCGGCGCCAGTTTCGGCTGCGCTTGCTGGAATTAATATTGCACGAAGCAAAGTTCTTGCATTCATCATTAGTTCAGGGGTTGCCGGTTTAGCAGGCGCGCTACTTGTTATGACTTTGAACCTTGTAACACCAAGTGAGTTCCCGTTGTCGCTTTCATTCGCAATTGTTACGGGTGCGGTTCTAGCCGGAATCGCTAGATTGCCGGGTGCCGTAGTTGGTGCCTTGATCATTGTGGCCATCCCTGACCTGGCCGATCAGATTGCTACAAAAATAGGCGGGGCTGAGCGTATTTCAGCCAATCTTCCGGGATTTATAACAAGTTTGTTGTTAATTCTAACTATCCTTTTTGCCCCAAATGGCGCCAAGATAGGTAAATTGGTAAGTCACGGTAGTACTAGAACTTAATAGTTTTACCTATTTAACTTCCCAAACCCTCGTCTGGAAGGAAATCTATGTTCGCAAAACGAAGCTCAAAGTTTGCCGTCTTGGCAACAGCTTCTGTAGCGGTAGCAGCCCTAACTTTAGGTGCATTGCCTGCTCAAGCATTTAACCCAAGATCGGAAGCAGGAGTAACCGCAACAACAATTAAGTTGGGCATTACAACTCCGCTCACAGGTTCTGCAGCTCCTGGCTACAGCAAAGTCCCAGCAGCAATGCAGGCCTACTTTAATTATGTAAATGATAACGGTGGCGTTTATGGTCGCAAGATCCAGCTAACTGTAAAAGATGATGGCTACATCCCAACAACCGCTGTGGCAAATGCCAAGAGCATGTCAAATGGTGTACTTGCATACGTGGCAAATCTAGGAACTGCAAATAACAATGCAATTGCAAAGTCTCCTGTAGTTGGCCTAGCTGCAAATCGAATTCCATCAATCTTCATTAACACCGGATATAGCGGATTCGCTGATCGCACCAAGTTCCCAACGATGTATCCAATCTTTCCTTCATACATTATGGAAGCAAAGATTATGGGTCAGTACATCAAGGAGAACTTTGCGGGCAAGAAGCTCGGTCTGATCTATCAAGATGATGACTTTGGTTCAGATGCGCTCGCTGGTTTCAAGACCGCTGGCGTAAAGTTTGATGTCGCAATCCCATATGCATCTGGTTCACAAAGCGCCGCTGCTGGTGCAGGTTGGGTTGGAAAGCTAAAGGCTGCCGGCGCAGAAGTAGTTGTTATGTTCGGCGTTACCTCCGCAACTGGCGCAGCTCTTGGCGCATCTGCGGTTCTTGGTTATAAGGCGCAATGGATTCTAGGGTCAGTTGGTGGCGATGCCACAACGCTTAAGGCACTAGGGGTTCCTGCAGCGGTACTAACCGGTTCAATTGGTGCATCTTTCTTGCCTGGGACAACAGATACCAAAGATGAATACATCAAGCAATTCCAAGATGTTAATGCCAAGTACAACGCAGGAGCTTCATTCGATAACAACGTGCTTGTTGCAATGAATTCTGCAATGTTGACCGTAGAAGCGCTTCGGGCTGCGGGTAAGAACCTAACTCGCGATTCGCTAATGGCTGCTATTGAAAAGAAGGGTGCAACTTTTGCATCCGCAGCATTCTCACCAATCCTCTATAGCCCAACCAGCCACGTTGGTTATTCTGGTTATTGGTTTGGTAAGTACGACCCAAGTGGTGCGATGTTGCCAGATGGCGGTACGTATTCGCTCTACACAACCGATTCAGGAGCTGGCGCAGTTGTGAAAGCAACAATCAAACGTCCAGCAATGCCAGCGAAGGGATTGCCAAATAACTCATGAATAACAAATTAATCAAGAAGATCTCACTGGTATCTGCCAGTGCACTTGTTGCAGTTGGATTGGTTTCAATTCCAGTTGCAGCACACGCTTCAGCACCAGTTTGCCAAACTGCAAACTATGTTGAAAGTTGTGGTGGAGTTACTTCTGATGGCGCCAAGTACGCCACCATGGTTCCTGCCAACTTCAATGGCACCGTTTACCTATATTCACATGGTTATCGCTATGCAATTGATGCACCAGCACTTGGTTATAAGGTCGCAACGATCATCAATAACCCAGTACCGGCGCCACTTCCAAACAACGATCCAACCGATACAACAGTTATTAAGTATCTGTTGTCACAAGGTTACGGAATCGCCGGATCTGCTTATTCAATTGAAGGTTGGAATGCCGATGCCGCGATTGCTACGGACAAGGAACTTATCGACACTTTCAAGACTAAGTACCCAAATACCAAGAAGGTAATTGCCTGGGGTGAATCACTCGGTGGTTTCATTACTCAAGCACTAGCTGAGAAGTATCCAACACTTGTAAGCGCCGCAGGTCTTGCCTGCCCAGCACTTGGAACTGTTGAAGCCGAGCTAAATGTTGCTGGTGATTTCCTTTGGGGAATGCACACCTTCTTCGATCCATCGATCAAGGGACACAACTACTCAGCAGGTGCTGCTGGTGAAGCCGAAGCGCAAGCAGATATCTCCAAGATTCTTGGCGCTACTGCTGAAATTAAAGCTTCGCTAACAACTGGAACTTGGCCACACAACTCAGGCGCCGCTGGAACTGCACTTGCTGCAATTCCACCACGTTCTGCACTTCTCCTTGTTGGCCTAATGGCCGGCATTCCAACCAAGAGTGCGCACTTTGATGGAACAACTGGCCCCGGAGCTAAGAATTCTGCGGCTTACACATCATTCGCGCTTGCTGCATCACCAGCTCTAGCAGTTCTCGAGAACGGTGCACAATCAGCAATTCTTGGTGTGCTTGCAACACTAGATCTAGAACGTCAAACAGGTGGTGCTTTCTACGATAACTCAAAGACAGATTACGCATCACGCCTTGATTCTGATTTAACAACTTACAACGCAGCGCTAAGTGGTAATACTGCGATTGCCGGAATGCTTGCATTCCTAAATCCAGCCAACCCAGCAGCGCCGCGTTGGACTGCAACCGCAGACGCCCAAACTAAGTTGCGTGCACTTGTTCAGAACTCAGGTCAGATCAATGTCCCAACAGTTACTTTGACTGCTACCTCTGATCCAGCAGTTCCTGCCGGAAATACTCAATGGCTAGCAAATAAGTACGTTGCACAGTGGGCAGCTGCAAAGGCCAAAGCTCAAGCAGCTGCGGTTACTAGCGGAAGCTATGTAGCGCCTAAGCAGATGTTCCTACCAATCTGGAACGTTGCTCCAACAAGTTACACAAAGTTCGATGGTTCAGGAGCTCCAGATACTTCTGGTCCTGCAGCAACTGGAACCAACCACTGTAACTTCACCGCAAAGCAATGGATGGGTCTTGCCGATATTTTGGCTAAGGCTTCAACCGACGGAAATGTTCAGCCAACCTCCGCACTTCGTGCACTTGCACGTAAGGCTGGTGGCGTAGTTGATAGTCGTCTACAAGCACCATTGCTACCTTTTTACGGTAATAACTAACCGCAAAAAGCAGTAATTAAGAGATGGGCTTCGCACGTAAGTGCGGGGCCCATTTCCCATTTAAACTAGTGAAATGTCCGGCGCCCAATTCACTGTCGCATCGCTTTCACAGATGCACAAACTCGGTGAAGAAATTGGCTCAAAGTTAAAGGCCGGAGATCTTATTCTTTTATCTGGGCCGCTCGGTTCTGGAAAAACTGCACTAACTCAAGGAATTGGCAAGGCACTTGGAATTACTGGAATAACTTCTCCGACCTTTGTGATTTCTAAAATTTACCCAGGAAAAGTCCGACTCGTTCATGTTGATGCCTATCGGCTTCTCGATAGTGGAGCAGCAATATTTGATGACTTGGATCTTGAAAGTTATTTAGAAACTAGCATCACCGTCGTCGAATGGGGCGAAGGATTAGCTGATCGCTTTACCGATGAATACTTGGAATTTAACTTAAATTATGGCGAAAATGAAAATGATCGAACCGTCGATTTAATCACCCATGGCAAGCGCTTTGAAAGTTTCAAATTATGAGCCAGGTTCTGGTGATTGATACTTCCACATCCAAAACTTCGGTCGGGGTAGTGGTTAATGGGGAAGTTAAGTTTGAGCGATCACAGATCGATCCACTTTCCCATGCACAAGTTCTTCCAGAGTTTGTTTCCGAGGCGTTGGAAAAGTTCCCGGAAATAGATTTAGTAGCGGTTGGCATGGGGCCCGGACCATTCACTGGATTGCGCGCCGGAATTAGTTTTGCCCAAAGTTTTGCGATAGCGCGCGGAATCAAAGTTGTTGGAGTTTGTAGCTTGGATGCAATTGCTAGATCGCGAAGAGAGAACTCATTCATCGCGGTTATTGATGCTAGGCGCAAAGAATACTTTTATGCTAAATATGAAAATGGAAATCGGATCGGCGAGCCCGATGTCAGACAACTTATTGAATTAAATCGCTTTGAAATTCCAATCGTCGGAGATCTGAATGGCGATTATCCAGAGATTAAAAATATTGCCGCACTTGCAAAAGCTGGACCAAGCATTGATTCGCCGATCTATGTAAGACGACCAGATGCTTATCCAGCACCGGTCGGAATTAAATTTCGAGCATTGACGCAATTGGATCTAGTTCCAATCTTTTCAATTGAAAAGGAGAGTTACGGCGTTGAAGCCTGGACCATGGCCCAACTCAAAGAGGAGTCAGCAGGTAAGGATCGCTTCTATGTTGTCGCGGAGAATGCCGGCGCAGTTATCGGCTATGCGGGAGTTGTGAATCTTTCTGGGATAGCAGATGTCTTAACCGTTACGGTTCGAGCCGATCACCGGCGAAAGGGCATCGCCCGCGAATTACTACGTCGATTGATTGATTGGACCCGCACCCAAAAATGCGAAGCAATCATGTTGGAAGTAAAAGTAGGAAATGAAGAGGCGATGCCGCTTTATAGGTCTTTTGGTTTTGTCGAAATTTCACGTCGCAAGGATTATTACGGCCCAGGAAAGACTGCGATCGTAATGCGCAAGGAACTTAAATGAGAAGCGAGCCATTAGTCCTTGGAATTGAAACGTCCTGCGATGAGACTGCGATTGGAATTGTTCGCGGTCGAACACTGCTTGCAAATGTAATTTCTTCCAGTGTAGAAGAGCATGCTCGATTTGGCGGAGTTGTTCCGGAAATTGCTAGCCGCGCCCACTTAGAGGCGATGCCAGGGGTTTTGAAGCAAGCCCTTATCGATGCAAAGATTTCTTTAAATGATTTAGATGCCATCGCGGTTACGGCTGGACCGGGCTTGATTGGTGCATTGGTAGTCGGAACAAGTAGCGCACAAGGCTTAGCAATCGGATTAGGTAAACCGCTCTATGGCGTAAACCATTTATCCGCCCACATTGCAGTTGATTCATTAAATTCTGACCATAAGTTAGAACCGGCAATCGCGTTACTTGTAAGCGGTGGCCATAGTTCAATTCTGCAAGTTAACAATTTAACTCAGGATGTTAAGACTCTCGGCTCCACAATTGATGATGCGGCCGGCGAAGCCTTTGACAAAGTGGCACGAATTTTAGATCTTCCATTTCCTGGCGGACCTTCAATTGATTCGGCGGCTCAGAGTGGAAATGAAAAAGCAATCGAATTCCCTCGCGGGTTAACTCTGGCCAAGGATTTAATCGATCATAAATTTGATTTTTCATTCTCTGGTTTAAAAACCGCGGTGGCTAGATATTTACAGAAGGTTCCAAATTATGCGCGAGCCGATGTTGCCGCATCATTCCAAGAAGCAGTTGTTGATGTCTTATTGCTAAAGACAATTGCTGCCGCAAAAGAGAGTGGCATCGAAAGCGTGATTATTGCTGGCGGAGTTGCGGCAAATTCCAGACTTCGCGAGTTGGCCCAAGTTCGCTTCGAAGCGGCAAAGCTCCAACTTCGGATCCCACCACGAAGCCTATGTACCGATAATGGGGCAATGGTTGCCGCCCTTGGATCGTTGGCTGTTACCCGGGGAATTGCCCCAAGCGCGGGCGGTTTAAGCGCTGATTCGGCTAGCGGGATAACCCGACCTATCTTTTGACCGGTCTGCTGGCCCCTATTACTGTTAGCACTCTAGGGGTCCGTCTGCTAACGCAGCCCCCTAAGCCAAAGACCACATGTTAGGTATCAATAGATATCGATAGATAAAAGGAGCACACATGGCCGTAGCCATTAAGCCACTAGATGATCGCATTGTTGTAAAGGCGAATGATGCTGAGACAACAACTGCTTCTGGACTTGTAATTCCAGATACTGCGAAAGAGAAGCCACAAGAGGGCACCGTAATTGCAGTAGGACCAGGTCGCTTTGACGATGGTGTTCGCACTCCAATGGATGTCAAAGTTGGCGATGTAGTTCTTTACAGCAAGTACGGCGGAACTGAAGTTAAGTACAACAACGAGGAATACCTCGTACTTTCAGCTCGCGATGTACTAGCTATCATCGAGAAGAAGTAATCGCCCGTGGGTAAAACTCTTAATTTCGATGAAGAGGCCCGCCGCTCGATGGAGCGCGGTGTCAATATTCTTGCTGACACCGTAAAGGTAACACTTGGACCAAAGGGTCGTAACGTTGTTATCGCAAAGTCATACGGCGCACCTTTGATCACAAACGATGGCGTGACCATCGCTAAGGAAATTGAACTTTCAGATCCAGCCGAAAACATGGGCGCCCAACTTGTTAAGCAAGTTGCCGAGAAGACCAATGATGTCGCTGGTGATGGCACAACAACTGCAACCGTATTGGCGCAAGCAATGGTCAAGGAAGGTCTTCGCAACCTTGCCGCCGGCGCACAGCCAATGGATATCAAGCTTGGAATCGAAGCTGCAGTCAAGGCAATTTCTGAAGAGCTTAAGAAGAATTCAACCGCAGTAAGTGGCAAATCTCAGATTGCTGATGTCGCCACTATCTCTGCGCAAGATAAGGCGATTGGCGACCTCATTGCGGAAGCAATGGATAAGGTCGGCAAGGATGGCGTTATCACCGTTGAAGAATCTTCAACCACCGGTCTGGAATTGGATTTCACCGAAGGTATGCAATTTGATAAGGGTTACATCTCACCTTACTTCGTGACCGATTCAGATCGCATGGAGACAGTTCTTGAAGATGCCTACGTCTTAATCTCAGGTGGAAAAATTTCTGCGCTCGCAGAAATCTTGCCAATTCTGGAGAAGGTTTCCCAAGCTGGAAAGCCGCTCCTGATCATTGCCGAAGATGTCGAAGGCGAAGCCCTTTCAACTTTGGTAGTTAACCGGATGCGTGGAACCTTCACATCAGCTGCTGTTAAGGCACCTGGTTTTGGTGATCGTCGTAAGGCAATGTTGCAAGACATCGCAATTCTTACCGGTGGTCAAGTAATTACTGCTGAAGTTGGCTTAAAGCTAGAGCAAGTAACTGTTGACCTTCTAGGTCGTGCCCGCCGTGTTGTAATCACAAAGGACAACACAACCATCGTTGATGGCGCTGGCGATAAGAAAGAAGTTGCCGCTCGAGTTCAAGAAATTCGTAATGAAATCGAGAGCACTGACTCTGATTGGGATCGCGAGAAGCTACAAGAGCGTGTTGCAAAACTCGCTGGTGGCGTATGCGTTATCAAGGTCGGCGCACATACTGAAGTTGAGTTAAAAGAGAAGAAGCATCGTCTTGAAGATGCGATCTCTGCTACTCGCGCAGCTGTTGAAGAAGGAATCGTTGTTGGTGGCGGTGCGGCACTAGTGCACGCAGCTCATGCCCTCGATAAGGATCTCGGCTTCGATGGCGATAAAGCAGTGGGCGTTCGCTTGGTACGTAAAGCATGCGATGAACCACTTCGTTGGATTGCGGAAAACGCTGGCCACGAAGGTTATGTTGTAGTTGCAAAGGTTCGTTCAATGAAGCCAAACGAAGGTTTCAATGCCGGAACTGAAGTTTACGAAGATCTAGTAAAGGTCGGTGTAATCGATCCAGTTAAGGTGACTCGTTCTGCTCTTGCAAATGCAGCATCAATCGCAGCAATGTTCATTACAACTGAAGCCCTTGTCTTCGAAACACCTGAAGAGAAGAAGGAAGAAGCTGGCGGCCATGGTCATAGCCATGGACCAGGCGGACATTCGCACTAAGAAGTACCACTAAACTAAACACATGAGTTCATCATTGATGACGCTCTCCATTGATTGTGGCGGGCTCAGCATTAAGGCATCGGTCCTCGATAACGAGGGCACGATGCACGCTCCGGCGGTTGCTGAGCCCACGCCATATCCTCTTTCCCCTTCAAGATTGATTGAAGTCTTTAATTCCCTAGCCTCGCAATTGCCAAAGGCAGATCGCGTAACCGTTGGATTTCCAGGAATGGTTCGCCATGGTGTTGTTGTACACACACCCCACTACATAAACGTTAAAGGTCCTCGGACTCGCTTAGATCCGGAACTTTACGAAGCGTGGACCGGCTTAGATTTTCGAAGCATGATTGAAAAGAATTTCAATCTTCCGACTTTGATGTTAAATGATGCTGAAGTTCACGGAGCTGGCGTTGTTGCTGGTTCTGGATTTGAAGTTGTAATGACCCTCGGTACTGGTCTTGGTTGCGCTGTATTTGATGGTGGAAAACTTGCACCGCATATTGAACTTTCGCATGCTCCAATTCGTCGTTCGATGAACTATGACACTTGGATTGGCGAGCATGAACGCCGCAGACTTGGTGACACATTTTGGTCACGACGGATTCGTTCAATGATTTCAGATTTGCGTCCAGTATTTCATTGGGACCGACTTTATTTAGGCGGCGGAAATGCTCGCCGAATTAAGCCAAGTGATTTGGCGGCGCTAGGAGATGATGTAGTTATCGTTCCAAACGCGGCCGGCATCGTTGGCGGCGTTCGCGCTTGGAACCTAACTAGAACTTAACTAGAACTTAAGTAAAACTTAAAGCAATTAGGATGCTGTACTTAACGTCCTACGTTGATTTTGTTGCAAGATTGCAACGCGCTCTTCTTCACTCAAGCCGCCCCAAATTCCATATGGCTCGGCAAGGTTTAACGCTTGTTTACGGCATGCTTGAAGAACTGGGCACGAAGCACAAACAGCTTTCGCCGCATTGATGCGGTTCTTACGACGTGGTCCACGTTCACCATCTGGATGGAAAAACATCTCAGTAGGTAAATCGCGGCAGGCGGCCTTCTCCTGCCATTCCCACTCTGAAGCGAGCGGTGTCGGCAAAATTTGCTGCGTCATTGTCTCTCCTCAATGGCACTGCTTAATGGATCTGATTTCCTAGGTTCGGATCATCATTGATTCCGACCTACCTAAGTAACCAGAGTCCCTTCCTCCTTATTCCCGATTTTCCCTGGCTGGGTATGGCCTTCCTCACGATCTGAGCGTGGGCCGAGCCCCACTAGGATTAGCAAATGCTTGAGGGAGCCAGAGATAAGGTCTTAATGCTCGGTCTCACCTACGACGACGTCTTGTTGCTTCCAGATGCCTCCGAGGTAGTCCCAAGCGAGGTCGATACCAAAACGCGGTTGACCCGAAATATTTCAATTAACGTTCCATTGGTTTCCTCAGCAATGGATACCGTTACCGAATCCACCATGGCAATTGCGATGGCAAAGGCTGGCGGAATCGGAATCGTTCACCGTAACTTGGCAATTGAAGATCAAGTTAAGCAAGTGAAATTAGCAAAGGCGCAAGGAATTGTTGGAGCTGCAGTTGGTGTTGGCGATGATGGTTTTGCGAGAGCAGTGGCAATTATCGAAGCCGGTGTCGATGTCGTTGTAGTCGATACTGCGCATGGACATCACAAAGCAGTACTTGATGCAATCGCTCGAATCAAAAAAGAATTTCCAAAAATTGAAATCATCGGCGGCAATGTGGCAACTCGCGCAGGTGCACAAGCCTTAATCAATGCTGGTGCCGATGCGGTGAAAGTTGGCGTTGGACCAGGTTCTATTTGCACAACTCGAGTTGTTGCTGGCGTTGGTGTTCCACAAATTACTGCGATAATGGAAGCACATAAGGCTTGCGATAAGGCAGATATCCCACTTATTGCGGATGGCGGATTGCAATACTCCGGAGATATTGCCAAGGCAATCGTTGCTGGTGCTGATTGCGTAATGCTTGGGTCGCTATTAGCTGGTTGCGATGAATCTCCCGGCGAATTGGTTGAAGTTAGCGGTCGCAAATACAAGGCTTATCGCGGAATGGGATCACTTGGCGCGATGCAATCGCGCGGCGAACAAAAGTCTTATTCCAAAGATCGTTATATGCAGGACGATGTTCTTTCTGAAGATAAGTTGGTACCTGAAGGTATTGAAGGAAAGGTTGCCTATCGTGGTTCCGTTTCAGCAACGGTTCATCAATTAGTTGGCGGTCTTCGTTCTGGAATGGGTTACGCCGGAGCCGCAGATATCGCTTCCTTAAAAGAAAATGGTCGCCTCATTCAAATTACCTCGGCCGGGTTAAAAGAGAGCCACCCACACGATGTGCAAGATATTGCAGATGCCCCAAATTATTCTAAAAATAAGAGTTAATAGAAGTAATCAAGAAATAAGAAAAGGGAACGAGAAATGAACGAGATCGAAATCGGACCAGGGAAGCGTGCGCGCGTTGGATATTCATTCGACGATATAGCAATCGTTCCATCTCGTCGTACTCGCGATCCAGAAGAGATTTCAATCAACTGGCAGATTGATGCCTACAAGTTTGCACTGCCAATGATGGCCGCACCAATGGATTCAGTTGTTTCACCAGAGACTGCAATTGCAATTGGTAAATTGGGCGGACTTGGAGTTCTAAATCTTGAAGGGCTTTGGACCCGTCACGAGGATCCTCGTATTCCACTTGGCGAAATTGCATCTCTGCCACAAGCAGAAGCAATTCGTAGAATGCAAGAGCTTTACTCTTTGCCGATCCAACCTGAATTAATTAAGTCTCGCATTGCTGAGATTCGTGCTGCTGGCGTAACTGTTGCCGCCGCACTCTCACCACAACGAACCGCGGAATTGCATAAGACTGTGATTGATGCCGGTGTTGATTTATTCGTAATTCGCGGAACAACTGTTTCGGCCGAACATGTTGCAACAGCAAATGCCCCACTAAATCTTAAGAAGTTTATTTATGAGTTAGATGTACCAGTAATTGTTGGTGGCTGTGCAACCGGTAGCGGAGCACTTCACTTGATGCGTGCCGGTGCTGCTGGTGTTCTTGTTGGTTTTGGTGGCGGAGCTGCTCATACAACTCGCACCGTTCTTGGAATTGCAGTTCCAATGGCATCTGCGGTAGCCGAAGTTGCGTCGGCTCGTCGCGATTACATGGATGAATCTGGCGGTCGTTATGTTCACGTCATTGCCGATGGATCCGTTGGAAAGTCTGGCGATATTGCAAAGGCAATTGCTTGTGGCGCCGATGCCGTAATGATGGGCTCACCACTTGCAAAGGCAACCGAAGCACCTGGCAAGGGTTGGCACTGGGGTTCAGAGGCACATCACAGCGAACTTCCACGTGGCGACAGAGTCCAAGTTGGAACCGTTGGTTCACTACAAGAGATTCTTACCGGACCATCGCATACTGCCGATGGCAGCATGAATTTGTTTGGCGCACTACGACGTGCAATGGCAACATCTGGCTACTCTGATTTGAAGGAGTTCCAGCGCGTCGAGGTTGTTATTGACCGTGCCTAATATTCAAACAAATCCGGAGACAGTTCTTGTTGTTGATTTTGGTGCGCAGTACGCACAATTGATTGCAAGACGCGTGCGTCAAGCACAGGTCTATTCCGAAATTGTTCCCTCATCAATGCCAGTCGATGAGATGTTGGCTAAGAAGCCTAAGGCGATAATCCTTTCTGGTGGACCATCAAGTGTTTATGCATCAGGTGCACCAAAGTTAGATGCAAAACTTTTTGCAGCGGGAGTTCCAGTATTTGGAATTTGTTATGGCTTTCAAGTCATGGCTGCCGCTTTAGGTGGGGAAGTAACCAAGACTGGAAAATCCGAATACGGTCGTACAACTTTGTCTCACTCGGTGTCCTCAAAGCTTCTTAACAATTTGCCAGATATTTTCAGTGTCTGGATGTCGCACGGAGATAGCGTTACAAAAGCTCCGGAGGGTTTCACTTCAACGGCTCATACGGCAGATACGCCAATTGTTGCCTTTGAAAATGGCGATGCCACGTTAGCGGGAGTTCAATTCCACCCAGAAGTTTTACATTCGGAAAATGGCCAAGAGATCTTACGACGTTGGTTGATCGATGTCGTTGGTTGTAAGCCAGTATGGAACTCAACAAATATTGTTGCAACCGAAGTGGCAAAGGTTAAAGAAGTTGTCGGAACCGGTCGTGTGCTTTGTGGTTTATCAGGTGGCGTGGATTCTGCAATCGCTGCTGCGATCGTACAAAAAGCTGTTGGCTCCCAACTTACTTGTGTCTTTGTTGATCATGGACTCCTTCGCGAGGGCGAAGCAGAACAAGTAGAACGTGACTTTGTAGCTTCTACCGGTGTGAAGCTAAAGGTGGTTGATGCCAAAGAACGTTTTCTTAAGGCGCTAGCTGGAGTCACTGATCCAGAAACAAAGAGAAAAATTATTGGTACCGAATTTATTCGAGTCTTTGAAGATGCAGCTCGTGAAATCTCAGCTAATGAGCCAATTGATTTCTTAGTACAAGGAACGCTTTATCCAGATGTTGTTGAATCTGGCGGCGGGGAAGGTACTGCGAATATCAAGTCACACCATAATGTTGGTGGTCTGCCAGATGACCTGCAATTCAAGTTGGTAGAGCCATTACGTACTCTCTTTAAGGATGAGGTCCGTCAAGCCGGTCTAACAATGGGATTGCCGGAGGAAATTATTTGGCGCCAACCATTCCCAGGGCCGGGTCTTGCGATTCGAATTGTTGGGGAAGTTTCTGAGAAGAATCTTAAAATCTTGCGTCGTGCTGATTCAATCGCGCGCGAAGAGTTAAGAATTGCTGAGTTGGATCGCGTTATTTGGCAATGCCCAGTAGTTTTATTGGCGGATGTGCGAAGCGTTGGAGTGCAAGGAGACGGAAGAACTTATGGCCATCCAATAGTTCTCAGGCCAGTCTCATCTGAAGATGCTATGACTGCTGATTGGAGCCGCATTCCGTATGAAGTGTTGGAGAAGATTTCAACGCGGATTACAAATGAAGTTTCAGAAGTGAATCGAGTAGTGTTGGATGTAACGTCGAAGCCGCCGGGGACGATTGAATGGGAATAAAATTCCCATTAACGAAGTGATTGAATGGGACTAGTTAGGATGAGTAAAGTGAAGCGTATTGTTGTAGCAACTTTGGTTATTGCATCAATGTCTTTAGCACCAATGGCACATGCTGGTACCAAACCAAGCGTGAACACTTCTAAAGCAGCTTCTTCCAAGTCAGCTTGTAAGGCTTCATATGCCGTTGGCCATGCACCTAAATCCCTTGCGATGCCAGTTATTAAGAAGCCATTTAAGAATAAGACTTTTACGTTCACAACAAACTGTGGCGATGTAGTAATTGCTGCAGATGGAATCAAGGCTCCGCTAACTGTAATTTCAATGGCTTACATGGCTAATAATGGCTACTTTGATGCCACCTTGTGCCATCGTCTTACAACAAAGGGAATTTATGTCCTTCAATGTGGGGATCCCACCGCTTCGGGTTCTGGTGGACCTGCCTGGCAAGTTCCAGATGAGAATCTTCCAACACCAGGTGCAAATTCCTACCCGGCCGGAACCGTTGCTATGGCGAATTCCGGGGCGAATACAAATGGAAGTCAGTTCTTCATTGTTTATGCCGACAACTCAATGCTGGGACCAAATTACACAATTTGGGGACACATCACTCAAGGTTTAGACATCATTAAGGCAATTGCAGCAAAAGGTTCAAATAACGCAAATGGTGATGGTGATGGATCACCAAACCAAACCGTTGAGATAATTAAAGCAAGCGCTAAATAATTAATCAGTATTTACAATTTTAAATACTTCAGCAACGCGTCCTTCAGGCAGGCCTTGCGCGATTGCATTTCGCTCGCCCCATTCACGGACCATCTTTGGCATCTCGGTATTGTGGGCGGTCTGACTTACGTGTGCGTGTAGCGCCGCAATCTTTTTATCGAAAGTATCTGTGACATCTACAAAGTGATCTGGTTCCTTGTGCGACATCACCCAAACTTCGCGAACTCGCCAAGGTTCTAACTTCTCATTTTTTAAAAGATCCTCAAAGGCAAATGCATTTCTGGCATCTGGGTAGACGGCCTGAATTGCTGCTTCGCCCGCAGCCATGTGATCTGGGTGGCTTGCTGGAAGACGATCCCAATTTCGCTCTGGGCTCTGGATAACCATTCGCTGTGGTTTAACTTTACGAATGACACGCACGATCTCTTTGCGCAATTCAATTGTTGGAATTAACCAACCATCGCGGTGATTTAGAAATTCAATATTTTCACTTGGTACACCAAGGGCTTTGGCGGCATCGCGTTGTTCTTTCTGGCGAATCTTTGGCATCTCCTCGCGCGGAACGCTTGGATCTTCGCCACCTTGATCACCATTTGTGCAGATGCAATAGAAAACTTCGATTCCTTGGGCGGTCCATTTTGCAATAGTTCCACCAGCCCCAAAATCAAGGTCATCTGGATGTGCGGTGACAAAAAGAATGCGCTGAATTTCTGAATCTGCAATTGGCTCCATGTCGCAATTTTGGCAGATGAAAGAGTAGTTAGACTCCAACCCGTGAGCGCAGAGCAGCTATTAGAAGGGTTAAACCCACCGCAACAGGCTGCCGTGATTCATGCCGGAACTCCGCTCTTGGTTGTTGCTGGAGCCGGATCTGGCAAGACTCGGGTTTTGACTCGGCGAATTGCATATCTCTTGGCAGAAAGAGATGTCGCTCCCTTTGAGATTTTGGCGATTACCTTTACCAATAAGGCCGCCGCAGAGATGAAAGAGCGCGTTGCTGATTTAGTCGGGAACCGCGCAAAGGCAATTTGGGTTTCGACATTTCACTCAGCATGCGTTCGAATCCTTCGCCAAGAAGCGGCAAAGCTTGGTTATTCCAATTCATTCACAATTTATGATCAGAGCGACAGCCTGCGGTTAATAACTTTGGTTATGAAAGATATGAATTTAGATCCAAAGCGCTATGCCCCGCGCGCAGTTGCAGGTTTAATTTCGCAAGCAAAGAATGAATTACAAGGCCCAGCCGATTTTGTTCAGCATGCTGATAACGCATTTAACCAAGTTGTGGCCGAAGTATTTGCCCATTATCAAAAGCGTTTGGCCTCGGCTAATGCCATGGATTTCGATGACCTAATTGGTAGGACCGTAGAAGTCTTACAACGTCATCCAGAGAGCCGCCAACGTTATCGCTCAAGGTTTAGACATGTATTGGTCGATGAGTACCAAGACACAAACCATGCGCAATATATGTTGATCAAGGAGCTTGTGGGAACAGAACATGAAGGAATTCCACTGGCCGAGTTGTGTGTAGTGGGCGATGCGGATCAATCGATTTACGCCTTTCGTGGCGCCAATATTAGAAATATTCTGCAATTTGAAGCCGATTACCCCAGTGCTAAAACAATTTTGCTTGAACAAAATTATCGCTCGACACAAAATATTCTCTCCGCGGCCAATGCCGTCATTTCAAATAACGAGGGACGTAAGGCAAAGAACCTTTGGTCTGACTCTGGTACCGGTGCTTTAATTAAAGGGTATGTGGCTGGAAGCGAGCATGATGAAGCCGATTTTGTAATTCAAGAGATAAATAAATTACGTAACGAGAACGTTTCAACTCCCGGAGATACCGCAATTTTCTATCGAACAAATGCCCAATCGCGTGTATTTGAAGAATCATTTTTACGATCTTCGATTCCTTACAAAGTAGTTGGCGGGGTACGTTTCTATGAGCGCAAGGAAGTTAAAGACTTTCTTGCCTACCTTCGAGTTTTAGTAAACCCAGAGGATGAAGTTTCATTGCGCAGAATTATTAATACTCCAAAGCGCGGCATTGGGGATCGGGCGCTAGATACCGTCGATCTCTTCGCAAGAGATAGCGCAATTAGTTTTTGGAGTGCCCTCAATCGAGCCGCTGAAGTGCCAAGCATTCCCACTAGATCTATCGCGGCAATAAATGATTTCGTTCATTTGATCTCATCATTGCAATTCTTAGTTGAGGCAAAGACCTTGCCATCCGTTATTGCCCAAGCGGTATTAGAGCAATCTGGCTTACTTGCCGAACTGTCAAAGAGCGATGATTTGCAAGATGAAAGCCGCGTTGAGAATTTACAAGAATTGGTCTCTGTAGCTGTTGAATATGAAGAAGGCGAAGTTGAAGATGGCGAAGAGATTTCGCTCCTTGGATTTTTGGAAGATGTGTCACTCGTTGCCGACTCTGATCAAATTCCAGATGGCGAAGATCATGGTGGTGTTGTAACACTAATGACTTTGCATACAGCAAAGGGCTTGGAGTTCCCAACCGTTTTCCTCACTGGCATGGAAGAAGGAATTTTTCCGCACTCCAGAACCCTTGGCGAAAAGTCTGAAATCGAAGAAGAGCGACGTTTGGCATATGTAGGTTTAACAAGAGCGCGCGAACGTTTGTATCTTTCGCGATCTGAATATCGAACTGCGTGGGGCGCGCCTTCCTACAATCCAGCATCGAGATTCTTAAGTGAAATTCCAGAAGAGTTAATCGAATGGAATGAACATGCACCAGCACCATCACGTTCAAGCATTTTGAAAACTTCTCACTTCACTCCAGCGCCTCGGGCGACTGGGAAGAAGAGTTCGAACACCATGGTCTTGGCCGTGGGAGATCGTGTGTCTCATGACACATTCGGAGTTGGCTCTGTTGTAGCTGTTGTTGGCGAAGGCGACCGGGCCGAAGCAACGATCAACTTTGGCTCACTTGGTGAGAAGCGATTGCTGCTTCGATATGCGCCGGTAGAGAAGCTCTAAATAACGACTAAGATTTAACTAAATATTTGGCCGTAAATCTCTAATCACTCGAATGGGGTAGTGCGTGGATCTATTTGAATATCAAGCCCGCGATCTTTTTGAATCTCATGGTGTTCCAGTGCTTGGTGGCGCTGTTGCATTCACACCTGAAGAGGCAGAGAAAGCTGCCGCATCAATGGGTGGTCGAGTAGTTGTAAAGGCACAAGTAAAAGTTGGTGGCCGTGGAAAAGCTGGCGGTGTAAAGCTTGCCGAGTCACCTGCCGACGCGAAAGAAAAGGCCGCAGCAATTCTTGGCATGGATATCAAGGGTCACACGGTTCACAAAGTCATGATTGCGCAAGCAGCTCCAATTGAGAGCGAGTATTACTTAGCAATTTTGCTAGATCGAGCTAACCGTAACTTCCTAGTAATGGCATCAGTTGCTGGCGGAATGGAAATTGAAGAAGTTGCGCATACTTCACCCGAAAAGTTAGCGCGAGTTGGTATCGATCCAAATATTGGAATCACCAAAGAAAAAGCCCGCGAGATTGTTGCTGGTGGACAATTTCCAGCAGATGTTGCAGGCCAAGTCGAAGAAGTTCTTCTTAAGCTTTGGGCTGCATTTGTAGCTGAAGATGCAACCTTGATGGAGATTAATCCGTTGGTTAAGACCAGCGATGGCAAAGTTGTAGCCCTCGATGGCAAGGTCACCTTGGATGACAATGCAGAATTTCGTCACCCAAATCATGAATCGCTAGTCGATCATGCAGCAGCCAATCCATTAGAAGCAGCTGCTAAAGAGAAGAATTTGAATTATGTGAAGCTAGATGGCCAAGTTGGAATCATCGGTAACGGTGCCGGACTTGTAATGAGTACTTTGGATGTAGTTGCTTACGCTGGCGAGAAATACAACGTTAAACCAGCAAACTTCTTGGATATTGGCGGCGGCGCCTCAGCCCAAGTTATGGCCGATGGCCTTTCAATCATCCTCGGCGATAGCGATGTTCGAAGCGTCTTTGTAAATGTCTTCGGTGGAATTACCGCCTGCGATGCTGTTGCAAATGGAATTGTTCAGGCACTTCAAATTCTCGGTGATAAAGCTACTAAGCCAATCGTTGTCCGATTGGATGGAAACAATGTTTTGGAAGGCCGTCGTATATTGAATGAGGCAGCGCACCCACTGGTGCAACAACTAGACACTATGGATGGCGCAGCTGCAAAGGCAGCAGAATTGGCGGCAAAGTAAATGGCGATCTTCATTAATGAACAGACCAAAGTAATAGTTCAAGGCATGACTGGTTCTGAAGGAACCAAGCACACCGGACGTATGTTGAAGTCAGGTACCAAGGTTGTTGGTGGCGTTACACCTGGCAAAGGTGGTCAGAGCGTTGAAATCGAAGGCGTAACTCTTCCAGTATTCAATACCGTTGCCGAGGCGATGGCTGCTACTGGGGCAAATGCTTCGGTGGTATTCGTTCCGCCAAAGTTTGCAAAAGCTGCGGTACTTGATGCAATCGATTCAGGAATTCCACTTTGCGTTGTAATCACCGAAGGCATTCCAGTTCACGATTCTGCAGCTTTTTATGCTCACGCAGTTTCAAAGGGAACAACTCGTTTGATTGGGCCAAACTGCCCAGGACTTATAAGCCCAGGAAAATCGAATATCGGAATCATTCCTTCTGACATTACTGGCCCAGGAAGAATTGGTCTGGTTTCAAAATCTGGAACCCTTACTTATCAAATGATGTACGAACTCCGCGATTTCGGTTTTAGTACCGCGGTAGGAATTGGTGGCGATCCAATTATCGGCACAACCCATATCGATTGCTTACGTGCATTCCAAGATGATCCAGATACCGATGCGATCGTAATGATCGGTGAAATCGGTGGCGATGCAGAAGAACGTGCTGCAGCATTTATTGGTGAATATGTAACAAAGCCAGTTGTTGGATATGTTGCAGGATTCACCGCTCCAGAAGGTAAGACTATGGGTCACGCTGGTGCGATTGTCTCTGGTTCATCCGGAACAGCGGCTGCAAAGAAGACTGCGCTTGAAGCTGTCGGAGTTAAGGTCGGCAAAACTCCGAGTGAGACTGCGGCTTTAATGCGCGAAATTCTGAATAACGCCAAGTAAATCAACAGATCCAGATAATCAGGGATAATTAGCAAGTGCTTCGAATCCTGCTAGTAACTTTTCAACAGGCACTTCGAAGCATTGTCCTAACGCTCTTCCCAATTAGTTTCATCGCCCTAGTTGCATGGGCGACTGCGGGAAGTGCAAGCGGAAATACAACCGATCCCATTCGAGCTGCACTGTGGCTTTGGCTTGGTGCGCATCTAGTTCCTTTTAAATTGGCGTTAGCACCCTCATTTATTCCAAGTTCGCTTTCATACTTACCGATAGGCGCAGCAGTCTTCCCATTTTTTGCAATTAGAAGTGGCGTTGCAAGAAGTGCACTCTTCCTAGCGAATGAGCGAGCGGCGAGGTCCTTTGTCACCATTTGGTATGCCGTTATTGCAACTATTGCCGCAGCATTTGTCTCATCTACCAGCATCAAGCCAGTTCTCTATTTAGTTCCGATTTATGTAGGCGGTTTAGCGCTATTTGCTTCACTGGATTTCACTACGCCGACGTGGCGAAGTTTTAAATTTATTTGGCACTTAGCAACAATTCTCTTTGGTTTGGCCTTGGTACTTGATGCGATTTCACTCATGGCACACTTCAAGGTGGTTAATGATGTAGCAATTGTTATACAACCAGGATGGGTTGGTGGCATCCTCTTTCTTGTATTGCAACTTCTTTACTTGCCGAATCTGGCGCTGGCGACCATCTCTTATATTTTTGGCCTAGGTTTTTCCATGGGAGCCAATACCCAGATTGATCCATTCCACTTTAAGTTAGCGGCGCTTCCGGCGATACCTTTGTTAGGCGCGCTCCCAACAGGAAAGAATGCGCTATTCGGCTTGGGCGTAATACTTTTGGTTCTCCTACTAGCGCTGGTCCAAATATATGAAATTTCCGGAAAGCAAACTTTGAAAGCTAAGCAGGTTGTGCTTATTTCAAAATTTGCCCCAGCCATTCTGCTTTTAACGTTACTTACTTTTTTATCTGGCGGAAGTTTTATAACAAAAGATATGAGCCCGGTTGGATTAACCTGGTGGAAACTTCCAGCGGAAGTGATTGTTGTTCAAATCTTGCTTTTAGTTTTTGGAGTTTATCTACCTCATTTCATTAAGCTTCTATTGCATCGGTCAGATGCAAAGTCAGTCGCTATTTAAATGGGAGAACTAAAGGTCGTACTTTTAGCATCAGGCTCTGGAACGCTTGCGCAAGCAATTTTTGATGCGGAATTAGATTTAACCTACTTGGCTTTGATTTCCGATAAGGATTCGATGGCTCTCAAAAGGGCTAGCCATGAAGGCATCCCAACAAGACTGATTCCAATGCGAAGTGATCGCAATGAATGGAACAAAGAACTTATCGAAGCTGTTTCAGAGTTGAGGCCAGATCTTGTCATCAGCGTCGGCTTTATGCGCATCTTGCCACCGGAATTCGTTTCAAGGTTCCCAACCATTAATACGCATCCGGCGCTACTTCCAAATTTTCCAGGCGCGCATGCCGTTCGCGATGCACTTGCCGCCGGGACGAAGGTTACGGGCTCTACCGTTCACTGGGTTGATGCTGGCGTTGATACTGGAAAAGTTATAGTTCAAGAAGAAGTTGTGATCCAAGCGGGGGAGTCGGAGGAATCCCTTCATGAACGGATTAAGATTGTGGAACGCAAGCTCATCGTCGAGACGCTTAAGAAATTTATAGCCGATGGAATTCCGGAGCAAAATTAATGGAAGTTAAGAAGATCTCGCGGGCGCTTATCAGCGTTTATGACAAGAGTGGCTTGGTTGAATTAGGTAAGAAATTAGCCTCCAGCGGTGTTGAAATTCTCTCTACTGGTTCTACTGCGAAAACTTTGGCCGAAGCTGGCATTCCGGTAATTCCAGTTGAAAGTTATACCGGCTTTCCGGAGATGATGGGTGGGCGCGTTAAAACTCTGCATCCGCGTATTCATGGAGGCATCCTTGCCGATCAAACCAACCCGGGACATTTAGCGGAAATAGCTGCGCAAGATATCGCTCCCTTTGATTTGATTGTTATAAATCTTTATCCATTTAGCGAAACGATTGCATCAGGTGCTTCTTATGCGGAGTGCATTGAGCAAATTGATATTGGTGGTCCAAGCATGTTGCGTGGGGCCGCAAAGAATCACAATTCGGTTGCCGTTATTTCCTCTCCTGTCCAATATGAAAAACTATTCCAGGCGTTAGACCGAGGTGGCTTCACTTTAGGCGAGCGGAAAGAACTTGCCCTGGAGACATTTAGAACCACCGCCGAATATGACATGGCCATTGCCAACTGGCTTGGAAGTGAAATTGCTTCTAATGACTGGCGAGCAAGTGTGTGGGAGAAGTTGTCAGATCTTCGTTATGGCGAGAATCCGCACCAAAGCGCGAGCGTATTTAAGACCAAGGGCGCTAAATCCAGTGGAATAGCAACCGCTAAGCAACACCATGGCAAGGATATGTCTTTCAATAATTACACCGATGCCGATGCTGCGCTGAGGGCGGCCTATGACCACCAAGATCCATGTGTTGCGATTATTAAACATGCAAATCCTTGTGGCATCGCGATCGCATCGGATATTGCCATCGCACATTCTTTGGCTCACGAGTGCGATCCGGTTTCGGCATTTGGTGGAGTAGTTGCTGCAAATCGCAAGGTAACAGTTGCGATGGCAACCAAGTTGGCTGAAATCTTTACCGAAGTTGTTGTTGCACCAGGTTATGAAGATGGAGCAATTGAAATTCTCGCCAAAAAGCCATCGATTCGAATTTTAGAAATCGCGGACTATGAAATTTCTAGGGAAGAGATGCGACCAATTTCCGGCGGCATGCTTTTCCAAAGTTCGGATTTAATTGATGCCGAAGGCGATAGCGCTAAGAATTGGAAGCAGGTCTCGGGAGAAAAAGTTTCAGAATCAGTATTGAAGGATCTGGAATTTGCCTGGCGAAGTGTTCGCGCCGTTAAGAGCAATGGAATTTTGCTTGCAAAGGATGGGGCATCGGTTGGAGTTGGAATGGGACAAGTCAACCGAGTTGATTCAGCCAAGCTTGCGGTTTCTCGCGCCGGTGAAAGATGCAAAGCAAGTGTTGCGGCCAGCGATGCCTTCTTCCCATTCGCGGATGGACTTCAGATTTTGATTGATGCGGGAGTAAGTGCAGTAGTAGCTCCTGGTGGAAGTGTGCGCGACGAAGAAGTTATTGCAGCAGCAAGTGCTGCCGGAATTCCGATGTTTTTCACTGGAGTTCGACATTTCTCACATGCTTAATAAGATTCACCCATGACCGCAAAAATCCTAGATGGCAAGGCAACGGCATCGGCCATCAAGAATGAACTGCGCGAAATCGTCGCCAAGATGGCAGTTGCACCAGGACTTGGAACTGTTCTAGTTGGTGATGACCCTGGCTCGCATTCCTATGTAGGCGGTAAGCACAAGGACTGTGCTGAAGTTGGAATTAAATCTATTCGCATCGATCTACCGGCAAGCTCGAGCGAGTCTGATGTTCTTGCCGCAATACGTGATTTAAATTCAAACCCAGAGTGCACCGGTTACATCGTTCAACTTCCAGTCCCAAAGGGAATCAATGCAAATAAAGTTCTTGAAGCAATCGATCCAGCGAAAGATGCTGATGGGTTACATCCGCTAAATCTTGGGAAATTGGTGATCGGGGAAAAAGCACCACTTCCTTGTACTCCGCGTGGAATTGTTGAATTGCTGAAACGTTATGAGATTAATACCAAAGGTGCGGAAGTTGTTGTTATGGGTCGCGGGTTAACTGTTGGCCGCCCACTAGCACTTTTGCTTTCACGCAAAGGTGATGATGCAACAGTAACGATCACACATACTTCAACGAAAGATGTCTTAAGTCATACGAAGCGAGCCGACATTATTGTTGCCGCAATTGGGTCGGCCCACTTCTTGAAGCCAGAGATGATTAAAGCTGGCGCGGTATTACTAGATGTTGGAATCACAAGAACCGA